>Ga0207713_1000058_pt1 | contig 216911 bp, 183 predicted proteins | sample KBSS64metaG_FD_184404 | JGI IMG/M metagenome (GOLD analysis project Ga0207713, IMG submission 184404) | Switchgrass rhizosphere microbial communities from Kellogg Biological Station, Michigan, USA - KBS S6-4 metaG (SPAdes) (version 2) | ecosystem: Host-associated > Plants > Roots > Rhizosphere... | reverse complement strand
AGGCTGGGCCGCGACTTCGTCTCGGTTCCCTCACTCCGGCGCCGCTCCGTGGGTCCGCCGTGATGGGCCATCCATGGCCTGCACGGCTTTCGCGGCTTCCTGCCGCTCAACCCACTGCGCGACACCTCCGTTCGGCCTGGCGCCTTAACGTCGCGTTCGGCGGCGCCTGTGCCATCGCGCATGCAGATCAAAATCAAAAGCTTTGGGTTAACACCGTCCGTAGCAGTACGGCTTGCCGGCGATTGCGATCTCGAGGGCCCTGACGCCGGCAAGCCGGACTGCTACGGGAAGGTGGTGTATTTTAGATTTTGATCTGGCTTTTGATCTTCATACGCGATCGCCCAGACACCGTCGAACGCGACGTAAAGGCGCCAGGCCGAGCGCAGGCGTCGTGGAGGGGGATGAGCGGCAGGAAGCCGCGAAAGCTGTGCGGGCCATGGATGGCCCATCACAGCGTGCCCCCGGAACGGCACCGGAGTCGAGGGAAGTCCGAAGGACCCCAGCCAGGAGCAAATGGTTTGCCTACTTTCCCGAAAGAAAGTAGGTCGCCCGTAAGGGGCGAAACCCAGAATCCGGACCACCGCGAAAACGGATCAACACCCGATCACAAAGTCACACAGCGACGCGAAGGGTCAAACAAGCCCCCCCCAAAAAAATCCCAACACCCAAATTGGTCTCCTGGTCAATCATATGATTGGACGCTGGAAATTGCGTCGATGCCCACTACTATGGCAACCGTTGAAATACGATCTCATCGCGACGGAGACTGCAGCATGACCCAGCACGCCAACAACACGGTTCGTATCCATGCCGCCCACGGCCGCTCCGAGGAGCTGGGCGAATTCCTGGCCACTGTCGTTAAAAACCTGCCGCAGCTGCCGGGTTGCGAAAGCAGTGTGCTCAAGCGCGATCAGGACGACCGCGACCTGTGGATCATCGACGTCCGTTGGGAGTCCTGCCAGGCCATGGGCGAGCACTTTTCACAACCCAGCAACGAAGTCCTCAACGGCCTGCTCAACAATCTTTTCATCCGCCATATCGACTTCCAGAGCGACTTCGAGCGCTGCAACCTGCCGGGCACTCGCTAGACGCTGCATTTGGCCGTTGTTCTTGAATATCTACTTTAAGCACACCCCTTAATTGGCTGTTAACTAAACCAATCGTCAGAAAGTCGGCCATCGGACGGCTGATTTCGCCCTTGAAGTGGCGAAGTTCAGAACCGGGATTATCCTTTGCGTCTTGCGGGCAAGTTCGGGCTATTTCCCCTCCAGATAGTAGCCAATTGCCTCAAAGACCTAGAGGTAATGCAATCATGAGAATGATAAGTCTGAGTCTGATCGCGCTGGCGGTATCAGCAGGATATGTTCAATCCGTAGAAGCAGAACCCTTCGTAAGCAGTCAGTCCGATGCCAAAGGCTTTGTCGAAGACGCCAAGCTCGATGTGTTGTTGCGCAACTATTACTTCAACCGGGATGGTAAAAGTGGTGCCGGCGATCGACGTGACTGGTCCCAGGCGGCCATGGCCAACTTCAGTTCGGGATTCACGCCGGGCACCGTTGGATTTGGTGTCGATGCCTATGGCTGGTACGGCCTGAAACTTGATGGCGGCGCGGGCCACTCAGGCACCGGTAATATTCCGGTCGATAGCAGCGGCAGTCCGGAGAATGAATTCGCAACGGCGGGCGGCGCACTGAAGATGCGCATCTCCAAGACCGAACTCAAATGGGGCACGATGCAGCCTACCGCTCCAGTCTTCGCTGCGGGCGGCACGCGCCTGTTCCCGCAAACGGCCACCGGCTTCAGCCTGCAGAGCAGTGAAATCAAGGACCTGGACCTCGAAGCGGGACACTTCACAGCCGGTAATGGGCCGCAACACACAAGTTCCAGCGGCGAACTCTTCGCCACTTACGCCAATGTCACGGCCGACAGTGTCGACTTCGTCGGCGGTAAATATGCCGTCAACGATGCGCTGACATTGTCGATATATGGTTCGGAATTCGAAGACATCTGGCGTCAGTACTACGGCAATGCCAATTATGCCTGGGCCCTGCCACACGATCAGTCGATGACGTTCGACTTCAATATTTATCGCACCACTGACGAAGGCCAGGCCAAGGCCGGCAATATCGATAACACCACCTGGTCATTGGCAGCGGCGTATAACTTCATGGCCGGCCATACCTTTACCCTCGCCTATCAGAAAGTGCATGGCGACACGCCGTTCGATTATGTCGCGTTTGGCGATAACGGGCCGGGCACTACAGGGGATTCGATCTTCCTGGCCAACTCCATTCAATATTCGGACTTCAACGGACCGGGGGAGAAATCCTGGCAGGCACGCTATGACCTGGCGATGAGCGCCTATGGCATTCCCGGGCTCAGTTTCATGGCGCGCTATGCCAATGGCCGGGATATCGACGGGACCAAAATGGCCCTGGACAGCCCCTACCGTGCCTACGGTTACGGCGAGGACGGCAAGCACCACGAAACCAACCTGGAAGCCAAGTACGTGATACAAAATGGCCCGGCCAAAGACCTGTCGTTCAGGCTTCGTCAGGCGTGGCATCGTGGCAATGCCGATCAGGCCGAAGGCGATCAGGATGAGTTTCGTCTGATCGTCGACTACCCGATTTCGGTGCTATGAGGTAATTGGCCCCCTGATCTTTCCCCGCATTGGGAGTGTGACCACCGCTGCCCCAGGCATAGCGTGTAGGTCATCACTCCCAACGAACAGGATCGATCATGAAACCGATGAAACTGCTGGCCGACAGTGTCGCTTGCGTGGCGCTTACCCTGGCTCTGACAGTGCCCGTCACGGCGATGGCCCACGATGGCGAGCACGAGAAAGTCACGGTGCTGGAGACCCATCCGATGCTCAACGCCCCCGGCAAAAAGGCGATGATGCTGACCGTCGATTACAAACCGGGCCAAGTGTCCATCCCTCACAGCCACAGTGGCAGTGCCCTGGCCTATGTACTGGAAGGCGAAGTGGTGTCGCGGGTCAACGATGGCAAGGCGATCACCTATAAGGCCGGCCAGAGCTGGTACGAGCCCGCAGGCTCCAAGCACTATGAGTCGCGCAACGCCAGCAAGACCAAGCCTGCGAAGCTGCTGGTGTTCATCCTCCTCGATGACAATGGCGAGATCCTCACGCCGCTGCCCAAGTAAGCCACTGACCGGCCGGCGCCGCTCTAGGCTGCGGCGCCATCGGTCTGGTTCCCTGCCCGTTCATTCAATTTTTCCTGCCAAGTGTCGATAAGCCATCAGTAGAGCCCAAATAGCGGGCCGGACTCGATGAACGAAAGGCACAGACATGTACAACATTTTCCTGCTGGTGGAACATGGCCGCGATCACGGCGAAGTGAGCGTTCTTGGCTGGTTCGATGACGAACGTGCGGCACAGGAAACCGCAGAAGCGATGGAGTGGAAAGCCTATCGCCAGGAAGTCAAACGCCAGCATCGCTGGTCCAACCAACCATTGCTGCCACCGGACCAGACGTCGCACCGGCGCTACTGGGTCAAGGGCATTTCCAAGTTCACCCATACCCCGGCGCCGAGGTCGTGGGCGTTGCATTGAATGATCGATCCCACTGCTATGCGTGGGCGTTATTGTCTTGAGCGCAGCGAAATCCCCATTACTGCCTAGGCCCAGTGGCGACAACCCTGCGGCAATGGCGGGTAATGTCTGAATTGGCGGGCCAGCCCTTTACAGGTGTTCTAAAAAGATACCCGGCCACGCGCACAGCCGATCAGCCAAGCGAGGGATGCAGACCGTTCACCTGGCTGACGCCCTCCAGCAAAGCCGCCACTTGCAGGATGGTGGACTCAGCATGCCAGGCGCCGACGATTTGACTAGGATCGCCCAGGCCCACGGCTATGGCGGTTTGAACCTGCGCAGCCTGGCAGAACAGGTCGGCATCAAGGCGGCGAGTCTCTACCACCATTTTTCCAGTAAGGCGGACCTGGCGGCGGCGGTTGCCAGGCGCTATTGGGAGGATGCGGCGGCCCGGCTGGAAGCGCTGACGGTCGCCCTCCCCGATCCACTGGAGCGCCTGCGGCAGTACCCTCAGACTTTCCGAATGTCACTCGAAATCGACAATCGCATGTGCCTGAGCAGTTTTATGGGTGCCGAGTACGATGACCTGCCCGATGTGGTCATGAAAGAAGTCCACGCCTTCGCCGACGTCAACGTGCAATGGCTGGCGAAAACTATTATCGAAGCCCGGATCACCGAACCCAAGGATGCGGGGCAACGCGCGCACGCTATCTTCGCCGCCGTAGCCGGTGCGCAATTAGTGGCGCGTAGCCGCTCGGACATTGCGCTGTTTGACGCGACAATCGAAAGTTGTCAGGCTGCCGGGCTGTTTGGGAGCGGCTCAGTCACCGGGTGACTTTGACGAGTCTGCCTGATTTCCCAGGCAAGCAAAGTGAGCGAGTCACACCGACGTCTCCCGCTCACGCAAGAGTTTGGCCTCGGCCACACTGGCGTCCTTGGGCAAGGCGATGCCGTTTTTCGCGGCGAGGATTTCGGCCATGACACTGACCGCAATCTCCGCCGGGGTCTTGCTCCCTATGTAGATGCCAATCGGCCCGTGGAGGCGCTTGAGCGAGGTTTGCGTCTCGCCGAAATGCTCGATCAACCGTTCGCGACGCAGCTCACTGTTGCGTCGTGAACCGATGGCGCCGATGTAAAACGCCGGACTCTGCAACGCCTCCAGCAGCGCGAGATCGTCAAGTTTGGGGTCATGGCTGAGGGCGACGATGCAGGTGCGCAGGTCGACGGCAAAATCGCGCACCACGTCATCCGGCATACCGGTGAGGCACTCGACGCCGCTTACCGTCCATGTCTCGACGTACTCTGGACGTGGGTCGCATACCGCCACCTTGAAACCGTTGAACAACGCCATGGTCGCCAGATACTCGGCAAGCGCCCCGGCGCCGATCATCAGCAGGCGATAACCCGGCCCCAGCGTATTGACCATCTGCTGGCCGTCGAAGCTGAATTGCTCGGGCGCCGCGCTGTGCTCCAGCGTCACCTGATTGCCTTCCAGACGCACACGTCGGCGCATCAGGCGTCCTACGTCGAGTTCAGTCAACAGCTCGTTGAGGGAGCGCCAGTCGGGGCTGAACTCCAGAACCAACTCAAGGGTTCCCCCGCAAGGCAGACCGAAGCGGTGAGCCTCGTCAGCACTGACGCCGTAGCGCACCACCTCTGGTGATCCGTCGACCATACCGCTGCCGCCATGGGCCGTGGTGTAGCGGTGGATCAGGTCGTCTTCGATGCAGCCGCCGGACACGCTACCCACCACACGACCGTCGTTGCGCAGCGCCATCATCGAACCTACCGGGCGCGGCGAGGAGCCCCAGGTGCGTGCTACGGTCGCGAGCAGTACGCGGTCGCCGGCAGCAAGCCAGTCGCGGGCGGTGCGCAGCACCAGCAGGTCGATACTTTCCATAGAGTTATCCTCTTAACGCATTTGCAGAATGATCGGACTACTGCTGGCCGGATCGGTGTGTTCGCGCAACTTGCCGACGGCTTGCGAGTCCACCGCCCCACCCTGATTGCCCCAAGAGCTGCGCATGAATGTCAGCACCTCGGCAATCTGCTGGTCCGACAGTTGCTGACGAAACGCCGGCATCCGGTAGGCATCTGGCACCCCGGCGGTCACGATCCGCTGCGAACCGTTCAGGGTGATATTGATTGCCGAAGCGCTCTCTTTAGCCAGTGCGGAGGTGGTACCCGCCAGCGGCGGCATCGAGTCGGGCTGGCCTTTACCGTCCAGACCGTGACAGGACGCACAGCGGGTGACATAGGTGTGCGCACCTGGCGAGTCCAACCCATCCGCCGCCGAAATCGCCTGATACTGCCAGGGCGCGCCGTCGCGCTGGCTATCACCGGGCAGCGATTTGAGGTAACGGGCGATGGCTGCCAGGTCACTGTCACTCATGAACTGCGTTGAGTTGTTGAACGCCTCGGTCATCGAGCCGAACACCACCGCATGCTTGTTGCGACCAGTCTTGAGGAACTGCACGATCTCAGCCTCGTTCCAGCGGCCCAGCCCGGTGTTGTGATCGGCCCGCAGGCTCGGTGCGTACCAGCCATCGAGCAAGGCGCCGGCAAGGAACGGCGTGCCGGATTCGTCCAGCGCCTTCTCGTTGAACGCCAGCCCTCGCGGCGTATGGCAACTGCCGCAGTGACCGGCGCCCTGAACCAGATAGGCGCCACGGTTCCACTGTTCATCCTGCGCAGGCTTGGCCACGTAGGCCGCGGTATCGGCAAACACGCCATTCCACAGCGCGATCGGCCAGCGCAGGTTGAGGGGCCAAGGAATGGAACTCGCACTATTGGCTTGTTTGACCGGTGCCACGCCCTTCATGAAAAAGGCATACAGCGCACGTACGTCCTCGTCATTCAGCTTGGCATAGGACGGATAGGGCATCGCCGGGTACAGACGCCGCCCGCCGGGTGCTACACCGTGGCGCACCGCGCGGTCGAAGTCCGCCAGGCTGTAACCGCCAATTCCAGTGTCTTTGTCCGGGGTGATATTGGTGGCATGGATCACCCCCAGTGGCGTCGCCATTTCCAGACCGCCTGCGAACGGCGCGCCATTGGGCACGCTGTGGCAGGCGACGCAATCGCTGAGGCGGGCGACGTATTCACCTCGAGTGACCATCGCCGGGTCGATGTTGGCGTCGGCATTGCTCGTAGCGAGAGCATCGTTTTGCAATGGCGAGGCAGGCTCGCGGGTGACGTACCAGGCCAGCAGGCCTGCCGCGACCAGACACGGTACGGCCAGCCAGCCAGCGGTTCTTGCGAATCGGCTGTTCTTCATAGGCACTCCAGTGCAGGTCAGGTGAACGAGTGTCGGCTCAACGGCATGCTGCGCACGCGCTGACCCGTCAAGGCTGCCACGGCGTTGGCCACCGCAGGCGCTACGGCCGGCAACGGTGGTTCACCGACACCGCCCATCTTTTCCCCGCTCTCGATCACTCGCACATGCACGCGTGCCATACGCGCGGGTGGCAAAATCGGGTAAAGATCGTAGTTACGTGCCCGAGGTTTGCCATCGACCCACACCGCTTCTTCAACCAGCGTCTGCGACAAGCCCAGTGCCACGGCACCATTCACCTGAGCTTCGACGATTGCCGGGTTGACGATGCTGCCCGGATCAATCGCTTGCCAGATGTCATGCACCTTGACCTGCCCATTCTCGATCGATACTTCAGCGATCACTGCCGTTTGTGTCCCGAACGGAGAAGCCATGGCGACACCCCGGGCACGCTTGCTGCCATCTTCGGCGGTGAACGGGCCACGCTTCCAGCCACCGGACAGCTCACCTACCGCCTGCAAAAGCGTGGTCAGGCGTTTGTTGTCACGCAGCAGGCGCAAGCGCAGCTCGAACGGGTCCTTGCCACCTTTGTCGGCCAACTCGTCGAGAAAGCTTTCATAGAAAAAATCGTTGAGCGAGTTGCCCACCGAACGCCAGTAACCGAGCATGGCCGGGCCCTTGACGTAAATCTGGGCAATTCGCTTGTTGGGAATGGCGTAGGACTTGCCGGACAATCCTTCGAGCGCCGTCGGGTCGAGTTTTTCACCCTGTTTACCGGCGATGGCCTCGGTAGGGCCTTCCGTGGCACTGATCGCTTCGATCGCAACGGGCCAGCCATCGTTGTCCAAGGCGCCACGGAAATTCACTGCCGCGACAGGCCGTAGCGCATCACGGACGAATTCCTCCTCACGACTCCAGATCAGCTTGACCGGTCGGCCGACTGCCTTGGCCAGTTCGATCGCCTGCGGATAAGGGCTCGCTGAGTCATACAGGAAGTGACGACCGAAGAAGCCACCCAGCAACGGAGAATGCAGCGTGATGCGCGAAGGATCCAGGCCGGTTCGCTTGGCGATGTCGGCACGAAACATGTCCGGCGCCTGATTCGGCAACCAGACGTCCAGCGAGCCATCCCCATTGAATCGCGCCAGCGCGGATGGCGGTTCGAGTTGCGCGTGATTCAGATACTGGTTGTTGTAGGTGGCCTCAATCCGGGTCTTGGCACTGGCCAGGGCCTTGGCAACGTCGCCCTCGGTTTCGTCATCCCGAACAGGCCCTTTTTCCGTCGCCAGACGCTTCAAGTAAGCGTCGCTGGAGAAGTCTGCAGGCATGGGGCGAACCTTGCTGTCGGCAGTCGGTTCCTGCCAGTCCACCTGGATGGCTTCCACCGCTCGCCTGGCATGCCACCAGCGCTCGGCGACCACAGCCACGGCGCCGGGCAGACGATGCACCGAGTGCACGCCCCTCATGGCCTTGACCTGTTCTTCGTTGCGCAGACTGCCGACGGTCATGCCCAAGCGAGGAGCATGCTGAACGGCCGCATGCAGCATGCCGTCCACTTTCAGGTCGATGCTGTACATCGCCTTGCCGGTTGACTTGTCATAGGCATCAAGCCGCTTGACCGGTTTACCGATCCAGCGGAACTGACTCGGATCGCGCAATTGCACGCTTGCCGGGTCTGGAACCGGTAGATCCATGGCGCGCTCGGCCAGCTCGCCATAGGCGACCGAGCGCCCGGACTTGGCGTGGATCACCTTGCCGGGCTCGGTGGACAGCTCGCTGACCGGTACGCCGAGTCTCTGAGCGCCAGCCTGCAACATCATGGCTCGGGCCAGTGCGCCGAGGCGGCGCATGGTCGGGTAGCTCATGCGCACCGACATGCTGCCGCCCGTGATGCGCATACCATTATCCATGACGACGTAAGCCTCTCCAGGCGGAGCGGCTTCGACCACGAAGCTCGCCGGATCCACATCGAGTTCTTCGCCGACGATCTGCGCCATCGCGGTGAATGTGCCCTGGCCTCCCTCCATGAACGGGCAACGCAGGTAAACCGTGTTGTCAGGGCGAATTTCCAGAAATGCCGGCACCTGCGTTCCGCGCTCGACAGCACCACCACCCGCAGCGGCCTGTACGCGCGTCGAGCCGAGCGGTAGCCCGAAACCCAGTACCAGCGCACCGATTGCGGTGCCGGTCAGAAAGCGACGACGCGACAGGTTGATCGGATCGGCGAGCGGGCGTTTGAACAGATCCTCCATTGAATCGACTGGCATGTTCATCAGGCTTCTCCCTTCGCCAAGTCGTGCACGGCCGCATGGATAGCGTTGTAGGTGCCACAGCGACACAGGTTGATCATTGCCGCTTCAATTTGCTCATCGCTGGGTTTGGGGTTGTGCTTAAGCAACGCAGTAGCCGCCATGACCTGCCCGGACTGGCAATAGCCACACTGGGCCACCTGGTGCTCAACCCAAGTCGACACCACCCGCTTGCCAACTTCATCGTGCTCGATGGCTTCGATGGTGGTGACTTCACGTCCGACCACGCCGGCCACGGGTGTGACGCAGGAGCGCACGACATTGCCGTCCACCAGCACAGAGCAGGCACCACACTGTGCCAGCCCGCAGCCATATTTAGTGCCGGTCATACCCAGGTCATCCCGGATGACCCACAGCAACGGGGTATCGGCATCGGCATCGACCTGATAGGTCTTTTGGTTGATTCGCAGTTCCATGGCTCACCCGCTCATCATCGGTTAGTAGAGTATTTTTTATGGCAACGACGCAGGGCATCACCGCGCAGAAGCTAACGTCTTTCAATTCACATCATGATACTGGTGGCCGCCTGGCCCTCATTCGCCTGGCCCAGCAGCAGTGCAATATCGCGCTTGGGCGCAACGCCGAACAGTCGACTGTATTCGCGGCTAAATTGCGACGGGCTTTCATAGCCGACGGCAAACGCTGCCCGGGATACATCCAGGTGGTCACTGAGCATCAAACGGCGGGCCTCGTTCAGGCGCAACCATTTCTGGTACTGCAACGGGCTCATGCTCGTGAGCTGGCGAAAGTGATGGTGAAACGTAGGCCCGCTCATTTGTACCCGAGCCGCCAGATCTTCGATGCGCAGCGGTGCGGTGTAGTTGAGCTTCAGCCAATCAATCGCCTTGGCGATGCGATAGCCCTGACCGTCGACGGCGGTGATTTGCCGCAACCGTGCTCCAAGATCAGTCTTCAGAAGACGGTAATGAATCTCGCGAAGTACCAACGGCGCAAGTACCGGGATTGCCTCAGGCTCATCCAACAGGCTCAGCAGGCGATCCAGTGCATCTTCCAGCGGACTCACCATCGTCCCGATGCCGACACCTTTTCCAGAAGCACGGTCGCGTGCAACTGGCAGCCCACCCTTGGCAATCACCTCCGCGAGCACGGGTACGTCCAGCTTGAGCACCAACCCGACGCAGGGCTGATCCGGGCTCGCCTCAAGGACCTCAGAATTAGCTGGCAGATCCAGCGAAGTGACCAGAAAGCGCGATGCATCATAGGCGTAGCCCTCCCCTCCGACCCACAGCCGTTTGACGCCACGGGCGACCAGGATGAGGCTCGGCTCAATCATGCATACAGCCGGCGGCGCCGACTGATCGCGGCGAAATAGCGACAGTCCGGGAATCGCAGTCTCAACATCGCCCGGTCGGCTCACGCGCGGATCAATGTTCAGCGCCAGGTGAGACTCGTGGCGGGCTTTGTTCTGGATCATGGTCATTCGCTCCTGTTGAGCGAACTCTAATCCGCCATCAAAGCGTTTCCTATCCATTACCCTGCATCCCCAGAGGATTAGGCAAACATTCCAGCGGATTGCACTAGGGCAGGTGCATATCGACCGGGAGAATGTGTCTATCTGTTACAGGAAAGCCTCAATGCAAGTCTTCACCTATGACGCCCATGCCGGGGCCATGACGAGCGATGTGTGCGGGTTTGTACGCCTGCACGCCTCTCCTGCGACATGCTCCATTCGCCTCCCAATTGGCGAGCAGACCCTCTGATTTTCTTGACCTACTACACAGGACTTCTCCCATGACCAGCCCCACAAGACAGCATGGCTGGGGCGCCGTGCTGGCCATGTCTCTCGCCGCCTTTGCCCTGGTCGCGTCCGAATTTATGCCAGTCAGTCTGCTGACGCCGATTGCGGCCGATCTACACATTACCGAAGGCCAGGCCGGTCAGGGCATCTCGGTGTCCGGAGCCTTTGCTCTCATCACCAGCCTGGTGATCGCGGCCGTTGCTGCACGGGTTGAGCGCAAGAGGCTACTGCTATGCCTGACCTTGCTCATGATTGTATCTGGCACGGTCGTCGCATTCGCTCCGGGCTATCCGTCTTTCATGTTCGGCCGCGCGCTGATCGGCATGGCGATTGGCGGCTTCTGGTCGTTATCGGCAGCAACCGCAATGCGCCTGGTCCCATCCGATCAAGTTGCTCGAGCCCTGGCCATCGTCAACGGCGGGAACGCGCTCGCTACAGTAATTGCGGCGCCGGCAGGCAGCTTTCTTGGCGCGTTGATAGGATGGCGCGGAGCGTTCTTTTGCGTGGTACCCGTGGCGGCTCTCGCGGCAGTCTGGCTGTTGATCAGCCTGCCGTCCTTCAAAGACCAACGCAACCCAGGGAGTGGCAACGCGTTGCGGCTACTGAAGCAGGGGCCTGTTGCTGCCGGGATGATCGCCGTTAGCGTATTTTTCATGGGGCAGTTCATGCTGTTCACTTACCTGCGCCCCTTCCTCGAAGTCGTCACCGGGGTCGGTGTAACGTCACTGTCTTTCATGCTCTTGGGGCTAGGGCTTGCAGGATTCATCGGAACCTTCCTGATCGAACGATTCATCGGTGATGGCCTGTACCGCACGCTTACGATCATTCCCCTGATAATGGCCGTCATCGCCTTGGCCCTGGTCAGCTTCGGAGGTTCGATGGCGCTGACCGCCCTGTTGCTCACTTTGTGGGGGTTGGTCGCAACGGCTGCACCTGTTGGCTGGTGGACCTGGCTGGCCCGAACCCTTCCAGATGATGCTGAAGCCGGCGGTGGCTTACTCGTAGCGATTGTCCAGTTGGCTATCGCAGGAGGAGCGATTATCGGTGGCTTGGCATTTGACTCAAGCGGCTACAAAGCCACCTTCGAGCTAAGTGCAGCCGTGCTGGTGATTGCGTCGATCCTCGCTTGGGTAGCCGGCCGCAGTGCGACCCAAATGCATCTGCCAGAATCCAGGGCAACGGCTTGATGAGAACGACTACGGCTGAACGACGGCATCGCGTGCGCCCGGGCAGAATGGCCACGGGAGCGATCCCCCGAACGCCCCCGCCGGCAAGCCGTGCTGCTACGGGTGAGATCGATTTTGGGCTGCATACCCCTGCGCCGCAGGCAATAACCCGCGAAACTTGCCGTAACGCGCCCGCAGCGCAGGCTGCACATCGGGGTTGGGCAGGTAGCGCGCTTTGACCGGCAACCCGGCTGCAACGTCCACCTCCTGCCCGATCGCCAGAAAGCCCAGCTTGGCCGCGCCGATGCACGCGCTCGATTCACTGCCGTGCAGGGTGTACACCTCGCGGTCCAGAATATTAGCCAGCAGTTGTGCCCAGTATTCACTGCGCGCGCCACCGCCGACCAACGCGCAGGCGTTCACGGCAGCTCCGGCAGACAGCGCTGCATTCATCGCGTCCAGCAGCCCGAAGCCGACCCCTTCAAGTACCGCATAACCCAGCATTGCAGGGGTGCTGTCGTGGCCCAGCCCCATGAAGCCACCGCGCAGCAACGGATCATTGTGCGGCGTGCGTTCACCCGCCAGATACGGCAGGAAAATCGGGTTGCCGACAGCCACCGGCTGCTCGATGGGCACGGCGCCCTGCACCAGATCCAACAGCGTTTGCTCCTCGGGCTGCCCGAGCAAGCGCGTCACCCAGCGCAGGCAACTGGCACCGGCCAGCATCGCGCCCATGGTGTACCAGCGTTGCGGCAATGCATGGCAGAAACTGTGGACCGCGCTTGGCGGATTGCCAGCCGCGTGATCGGTGATTGCCACGATGGCCGCGCTGGTGCCCAGCGTGACAAAGGCATCGCCGGCATTGACCGCGCCGATGCCCACCGCCGAAACCGGGTTGTCTCCGCCACCCGCCGCCACCGGCAAACCCGACGCCAGACCCAGCAACTGCGCAACCTCGACACTCAGGCGAGCGGACAACTGATCGGCCTCCAGCAACCTGGGCATCTGCCTGAGGGTCAGGCCGCAGGCATGCAGCATCGGCTCGTGCCAGCGGCGCCGCGCCACATCCAGCCACAGGGTACCGGCGGCATCGGACATGTCACTGGCACGCTCGCCGGTCAGGAGCAGACGCAGGTAATCCTTGGGCGACAGCACGCAGTCGATCCGGGCGAAGACCTCGGGCTCGTGCTGCTGCAACCACAGCGATTTCGGCGCGGTCAGCCCGGCCATGGCCAGACTGCCGGTGATCTGGGCATAGCCTGGAAAATCCCGGTTCAAGCGATCGGCTTCGGCCACTGCGCGCGAGTCGTCCCAAAGCACCGCCGGATACAGCACCTGATCGCGGGGATCGATCAGCACCGCGCCATGCATCTGCCCCGACAACCCCACGCAGGCAATCTGCGCCCAGGCCTGAGGCTGGCTGGCACGCAAGCTCGCAAGGGCCTCCACGCAGGCCTGCCACCAATGATTGGGGTCCTGCTCCGACCAGCCGGGCTGGCGGCGCGACACATTCAGCCGCGCCCCTGCCCGCCCCAGTACCTGGCCTTTGGCATCGAGCAGAATGGCCTTGAGTTCCGAGGTGCCCAGGTCGATGCCCAGCGAGACGACTTGACTCATCTACGTTCAGTTCCTGTCAGCGTGGATGCTCAATGGCATCCGCATGAATTGCGAATTTTCAGGCTGGCAGGCAGGTGTTCCGACTGCCGCGGGCCATCAGGATGGGCGATGCGCTGCAACAGCAACTGCACCGCACGCTCACCCAGGGCCTGCACCGGCTGGGCGATGACGCTCAGGCGCGGCTGGAAGAAATCGGCCCAGTCGAAATCATCGAAGCCCACCAGCGCCATCTGTTCAGGGACCTGGATGCTGGCGTCCCGCAGGGCATGCATGGCGCCGATGGTCATCAGGTTATTGGCCGCCATGATCGCACTCGGTGGTGTGGGCAATGCCAGCAACGACGAGGCCGCCCGCCGAGCTGACTCGCTGTTGGATTCACCGTTGACCACCAGCGCTTCGTCGAGGGCGATTCCGGCATCCTGCAACGCCAGCCGATACCCCTCGATGCGCTCCTCGGTGGTGCTCAGGCCGCGATGCCCGGCGATCATGCCGATGCGTCGGTGGCCGTGCCCGATCAGGTGCGCCACCAACTCGCGGGTCGACTGTCGGTTCTCCACCCCGACCTGATCGAAGCCTTGCGGCGCCAGCCGGTCCACCAATACCGCAGGAATGGCATTGGCCTGCAGGTAGGCCAGTGCCGCCTGCTGCGGATCGCTGGACGGCGCCAGCAGAATCCCGTCCACGCGCCGATGGTGCAGCGCCTCGACCACGCGCAATTCCTGTGCGGGATCATCGTGGGTGTCGACAAACAGCATCATGATGCCGTGGCGCGCGCACTCGGTTTCGATAGCGTGCACCGTCTCGCTGAAGTAATGGTTGGACAGCGCCGAAATCGCCACGCCAATGGTATTGGTGCGCGAACGGGCCAGCGAGCGGGCCAGGGTGTTGGGGATGTAACCCAACTCCCTGACCGCCTGCTGCACCGCCTCAACGGTTTCCGGGCTGACCTTGCGCGTGCCGTTGAGCACATGGGACACCGTCGAAGTCGACACCCGCGCCCGCCGCGCCACGTCCTCCATCTTGACCACGAAAGTCCCCTTCGACGCTTAATGCTTACTGGACCAACCGCTGTACGAACCGATGTTCTCGCGGGTGATCAGTTTCGGCGTCAGTTGAGTCACCGCTTCAGCCGGCTTTTTGTCATTGAGCAGGTCGTTGCCGATCACCACTGCTTGCTGGGCCATGGCCCACGGGTCCTGGCTGGCCGAGGCCTGGATCTGGGTGTCGGACTTGAGCGCGTGCTCGATGTCCGGCGCACCGTCGACCGAGGTGATGACGATGCCGCTGCGCTTGAGCTGCTTGGCCGCAAGATCGCTGCCAATGGCTTGCGGGTCGTTGATCGCGAACAGGCCGTCGATTTTCGGGAAGCGCGTCAGGTAGCCCTGCATGGCGTTCAGGCCGCCGTCGCGGGAGCCTTTGGCGTCCTGGTCGTCGGAGAGAATCTTGATGTCAGGCGCGGCGGCGAAGGCGGCCTTGCAACCGGTGACGCGGTCGGTCACGGCAGTCACTTGCGGGCCGTTCTCGATGATGACGTTGCCCTTGCCCGAAAGCTTGTCGACGATGAACTGACAGGCCAGCTTGCCGGCCTCGACGTTGTCGGTCTGCACGGTGGCGTCGACCTTGGCGGCATTCACGTCCACGGCTACCACCTTGATCCCGGCTTTCTGCGCTTTCATCACCGCCGAGGCAATGGCGTTAGGGTCCACGGCGTTGATCAGGATCAGGTCGACCCCGGCGGCGATGAAGTTGTCGATCTGCGAGAACTGCTTGCTCAGGTCATAGTCGGCCGACACCGAGGTGACCTTGACGTTGGGGTTGATCTCCTGGGCCTTGGCCTTGGCGCCGTCGGCCAGGGTGACGAAGTACGGATTGCCCAGCGACCCCAGGGTAATGCCCACCGATTTCAGCTCGCGGGCCTCGACGCCCTGGGCCAGGAACGCGGCCAGACACAGGGAAACGACAGCAGGGAATTTGCGTTTGAAGTTCATGTTTTCTCTCTTGAGATTGTTGTTGAAACGCGCTAGCTACAACACCTACCGACGTAGCAGTCCGGCTTGCCGGCGATAGCGATCTTGAGAACGCCGACGCCGGCAGGCCGGACTGCTACGGGAATCGTGGAGCATTCGCCATCAAGTCCGCGCCCCGGACTGGCGATAACGGTCCAGCGCCACCGCGCCGATGATCACGATGCCCTTGATGATGTACTGCCAGATATCCGAGACGCCCAGCAGCACCAGGCCGTTGGTGAGCACCGCGATAATCAGCGCGCCGATCAGCGTGCCGCCGATGGTGCCCACACCACCGGTAAAACTGGTGCCGCCCAGAATCACCGCCGCGATGGCATCCAGCTCGTAGGACTGCCCCAGTTGCAGGCCGTTGGCAGCGAACAGCCGCGATGCACTCATCACCGCGCCCAGGCCTGCCAGCGCGCCGGACAGCGCATAGACGAACAGCAGCACCTTCCACACCTTGATCCCGGAAAGCCGCGCCGCTTCGGGATTACCGCCCACCGAGTAGATCTGCACGCCCATCACCGTGCGGCGCAGGATGAACCAGGAGATGACGATCACAGCGACGGCAATAATCACCAGCCACGGCACGCCGAGCAGCGAATCGTTGCCGATGAAGGCGAACGGCAGGTCGGGGTTGAACACGGTCTTGTCGTCGGCCAGCAACCGGGCCAGGCCACGCATGGCGGTCAGCGCACCCAGGGTCACGATGAACGGCGGCAGGCGCATGAAGGCGATCAGGCCGCCATTGACCAGGCCCAGCAACAGGCCGAATCCGACGCCTGCGACGATCCCCAGCATGCCGAACTGCGGCGACAGCGAGACCTGCAACGCCACCACCGCCGACGCCGCCAGAATCGCGCCCACCGACAGGTCGATACCTGCCGTGAGAATCACGAAGGTCATGCCCGCAGCGAGCACCACGTTGACCGACGCCTGCTGGGTAATGATCGACAGGTTCTGCCAGGTCATGAAGCTGTCGGTCATCAGGGCAAAGCCCACCAGCAGCAACAGCAGGACCGGCAGCATGCCCAAGGTGCGCATCAGTTCACGGGCGCGTTCGCGCTTGCTGATGGCAGCCACGGTTGGCGAGTTTTCCAGGGTCAGACTCATGGGCTGGCCTCCTTTGTTGTTATTGAAATTCAGGGTGAACGCTACGTAGCAGTCCGGCTTGCCGGCGACAGCGATTTCACGGATGCCACGCCGGCAAGCCGAACTGCTACGGGATATGCGGCGGGGTCAACGGGACGTGCTCACCCCCAGTCGCCAGATCAATGATCCGCTCCTGGGAAATCGTCTGCCCCGACGCCCCGCCCACCTCGGCCACCAACTGGCCCTCGCGCATGACCAGCACCCGATCGCAGGTGCCGATGATTTCCGGCAGTTCGCTGGAGATCACCACGATCCCCACACCGGCCTTGGCCAGCTCGTTGATGATGCGGTAGATCTCCGATTTGGAGCCGATGTCCACGCCGCGAGTCGGCTCATCGAGGATCAGCACATAGGGTTTGACCTCCAGCAGCCGCGCCAGGAGCACCTTCTGCTGATTGCCTCCGGACAGCGCCCCGACGTTGACCTTGCCCGACGCCACGCGAATCGACAGCGAGCGGATCGCCTCCACCGCCCTTTCCGCGCCGCGCCCGCGATCCAGCACGCCGCCGGCATGGGCATCGGGCACGCAGGCACAGACATTGATGTTGTCGCGCACGCTCATGTCCAGAAACAGGCCCTGGGCCTTGCGGTCCTCGGTGAGGTAGACCACACCGGCCTTGATCGCATCGGTGGGCGTGCGCAGATCGCTGACCGGTTTGCCGGCGATTTCCAGCGTGCCGGAGGTGCGCGGGTCTGCCGCAAAAATCAGCCGTGCCAGCTCCGTGCGCCCGGCCCCGACCAACCCGGCGATGCCCAGCACCTCGCCGGCATGCAGGTCGAAACTGCAAGGCTTCACGCGCTTGCCATCGGCCATGTCACGCACCCGCATCACCACCTCGCCGGGGTCGTACGCGGCGTGCTCCTTCTTGTAGAAACCGGAAAGATCGCGGCCCACCATCATCTTCACCAGCGTCTCGGCGGACAGCCCGTCGCGCTGCAACATGCCGACGTATTCACCGTCGCGCAGCACTGACACGCGATCAGACAACTCGTAGATTTCCGCCATGCGATGGCTGATGTAAATGATCGCCAGGCCCTGGTCACGCAGCTGCTTGATGAGGGCGAACAGCCGGTCAGTCTCGCGGGATGACAAGGGCGTGGTCGGCTCGTCCATCACCAGAATCTTCGCCTCGGCGTGCAGTGCCCGGGCAATTTCCACCAGTTGCCGCTCGGCAATGGACAGCACGCTGACCTTGGTCGATGGCTTGAAATCGGCGCCGAGGCGAGCGAGCACTTCGACGCATCCCTCCTCCATGGCCTTGCGGTCGATGCTCCAGCCGCGCCGCAGCTCACGGCCCAGGTAAATGTTCTCGGCGACGCTGAGGTTCGGGCACAGGCTCAGTTCCTGGTAAATCACCGCGATGCCCCGCGCTTTGGCGGTCAGCGGATCGAAGGCGGCCAGCGGCTGGCCGTCGATGCGAATCTCGCCACCGGCATCGGCCTGGTAGGCGCCGGAGAGGATTTTCATCAAGGTCGATTTGCCCGCGCCGTTTTCACCCATCAGTGCATGGACTTCACCCGCATAGACCTTCAGCGCCACGTTTTTCAGGACACGCAGGCCATTGAAGGTCTTGGAAATGGCAGACATTTCCAGTACGGGTACGGGATTTTCCTGAAGGACGGCGCTCATGGTCGAGCACCCGGGAGGGGCGTAAGGGAGGCAGCGCGCACAGCAAAAACGCGCGGCGACAGAGCAGGCAAGCTGTTCATGCGAATCTCCGAGGTTTCTTCTTTTTATACCCGGCCGCCTCGTGTGTTCGGGCGGCTCTGCGGACTTGATTTGAAACACTCTAGACTAGCTGAAACGATTCACGCAAGCGCTTGCTTTTCACGTCTGAAAAAAAACGCCTCGCTCACGGGTCATAACACGCGAGCAAGGCGTTTCAGGGAAAGCGCAGAATCAAGGTTTGACGACGTGCCATACATCCTTGACGCCATCACCGGTGGCGTCGCCCGCTTTCTTGTCCTTGACCCAGGTGTACAGCGGCTTGCCCTTGTAGGCCCACTGCTTGCTGCCGTCGTCACGGGTGACGACGGTATAGCCGCCTTCGTCCTTGGCACCGGCACCCGCCATCAGCGGCGGCCAGTTTGTGGCGCAATCGCCATTACACATTGACTTGCCGCCGCTGTCTTTGTCGAAGGTGTAGAGAGTCATGCCTTTGTGGTCGGTGAGCACTTCGCCTTTGTCCGTTTTGCCGGTCATGGCAGGCGCTGCGGCGAATGCAAGGCTCGATGCGCAGGTCAAGGCAACGGCGGCGGTGAGGATGATTTTCTTCAGCATGGTGAACTCCTTGATGTTGTTCTGATTAGGGGAGCAATGCCAGAAACCTCCCAGGCTCCCGCTGCCGATTAATCCGGCAGTCCTAGGTAAACGTTTGGGCGGGGCATTTATTCCACCGTGCTGAAGAATATTTTTTCAGGCCGGGACTCTGCTTCTACGCCTTGGCAATCTCAGGCGTCAGGATCCACTCCGCGCTGTCGTTCCACACATCCATTCGGGTGATCTTGCCGTCACGCACTTCGAAGCGATCCAGGTAGCGATTACCGGAGAAACTGCGGCCGTCCGGCCACTCGCCGTACAGCGTGCCGTTGGAATACACCACGGTGTGGTCGCCCCGGTCCATCCAGTCGAAGTTGCCCAGGGCTTTCTTCACCCAGGTATAACGCGCGCCGTTGAAGCCGGTAATGGTTTGCGGGTCGGGCATGGCGCGGCCGCCGGTGAAGGTGATCTTCACGTCATCGCTCATGAAAGTCGCGGCGCGAACCGGATCCGGTGCCATCGACGCTTCCAGAAAATTGCTAACAATCTGAACATCTTTGTTCGCTTCCGACATCTTCCACTCTCCTGCTTCATCGATGGACGTTGATAGGCCGAATGCCTCCACGTGGTGCAAGGCGCCTTGTTTTGGAGCGTATATCCTGGACATAACTCACGCCAGACAAGGATTTCAGGCGGCCCTGGAGTGGCATCCTACTTGCTAGCAATAAATTTACAAGTGCTAGCAATCAGGAGAATCACCCATGTCATTCCGGCTTCCAAACGTGCAGCGTCTGTTGTTCCCCGTGGCTGCGGCTTTCTCCCTGCAACTGGCCCTGTCGGCCAGCGCCCAGGCTGCTGAACCACCGATCAAGGTCGGGCTGGTGGCGGCGCTTTCGGGTCAGTCGGCCAAATCCGGTGAAGCCTTGACCCGCGGCCTGACCATGGCCATCGACGAGGTCAATGCCAAGGGTGGCGTGCTGGGGCGCCCGCTGGAACTGGTGCGCCGGGACGATGAAAGCAACCCGTCCAAAGGCATGCTGGCGGCCCGTGAGCTGATCCAGCGCGAGAAGGTCGCGGTGCTGTTCGGTGGCTTGGACACCCCCGTGTCGCTGGCCATCGTGCCGCTGGCCAACCAGATGAAAGTGCCGTTCATGGGGATCTGGGCAGCCGGCACTAAAATCACCGAGAACGGCGCAGCGGACAACTACGTGTTCCGCGTCTCGGCCGTCGATGAGCTGGTGGACGAAGCGTTGGTCAAATACGGCGCCAGCCAGGGCATGAAGAAGCCAGGCATGATCCTGATCAACAACCCCTGGGGCGAGTCCAACGAGGCGGGCTTCAAGCGTGCCCTGGAAAAACGCGGCCTGGACAACGCCGGGGTGGAGCGCATCCAGGACAGTGACCTAGACGTGGTGCCGCAACTGACACGCCTGAAGAATGCGGGTGCCGACACCCTGTTGATGGTCGGTAACGTCGGCCCGTCGGCGCAGGTGGTCAAATCTCTCGACCGCATGGGCTGGGACGTCCCGGTGGTGTCGCACTGGGGCCCGGCAGGCGGGCGTTTCGGCGAGCTGGCAGGACCTGGCGCCTCGCGCGTGCACTTCATCCAGACCTACGTCTTCACCGATCACAACAACCCCAAAGGCGACGCCCTGCTCGCTTCGCTGAAGACCGCCTACCCGCAGATCAAGACCCTGGCCGATGTCACCCCCGCGGTGGGCATCGCCAACGCCTATGACGCCCTGCACCTCAGTGCGCTGGCTATCGCCAAAGCCGGCAACACCGAGGGCCGAGCGGTACGAGACGGCTTCTACGGGATCACCGACTACGACGGCCTGATCAAGGACTACAAGCAGCCCTTCACGGCGCAGAAACACGATGCCCTGGGGCCTGATGACTACGTGTTCACCCAGTTCGTCGGCGATCAGATCGTGCCGCTGAACGCCAAACCCTGACCCGTCGCCTGACCGAGCTGTCTTCACGCCTTAAGGAATCACGCCATGTTCACCGCCGCCATCGTTACCGGCCTCGGACTGGGCAGCATGTACGCGCTGCTGGCCCTGGGATTTCACCTGACTTACGTAGTCTCGCGCACCGTCAATTTCGCCCAGGGCAGTGCCATGATGGTCGGCGCGGTGCTGGGCTACACGCTGTGCATCACTTGGGGCCTGTCGCTCTGGCTGGCACTGCCCCTGACGCTGCTGCTCAGCGCCATCTACGGTCTGGCCATCGAACGCTGGCTGGTGCGGCCCTTTCACAGCCGCGGCTCCCAGGCCTGGTTGATGGCGACGGTGGCAGGCGGGATTTTGGTGGACAACCTGGCGCTGTTCACTTTCGGCAAGGAGCCACGGCAGTTCGAAAGCAGTCTGGTCAGCCTCAAGGTCGAGCTGTTCGGCAACGGCGTCGGTGCATTGCAACTGTTGATCCCGCTGGTAGGCGCGGCCATTGCTCTGGCATTGCTGGTGGTGCGCCGCTACACGCGGCTGGGCAAGGTGCTGGAGGCCTGCGTGCAGAATCCCCGTGCGGCGATGCTGATGGGCATCAACGTCAATCGGGTGGTGGCCATCGCCTTCGCACTCTCTACGGTGTTCGCCGCCGTCGCGGGCCTGCTGATCGCGCCGCTGTTCAGCGTCAACGCCGAGATGGGCATGTTGTTCGGGCTCAAGGCGTTTGCCGTGGCGATCCTTGGCGGGATTTCCAGCGCGGGCGGCGTGTTTGGCGCGGGGCTGCTGTTCGGCCTGACCGAAGCGCTGATTACCCTGTATTTCGGCTCGGCATTCACCCAGATCTTTACCTTCGCGCTGGTCATTCTGGCCCTGGCGATTCGTCCCAACGGGCTGTTCGGTAAACAGGCACTGGTGAAAGTATGAAAGACCCGAAAACCCTGCTCGCCCCTGCTTCTATCGCGCTGCTGGCGATTGCCAGCGTCGTCGCCGCGTTCATGCTCGATAGCTATTCGCTGCTGGTCTTCACCCTCTGCGCTCTGGCTGCGGTGGTGGGGGTCGGCCTTAACGTGCTGATCGGCCTGAGTGGCCAGATTTCCTTCGGCCACATCGCCTTCTACGCCATCGGTGCGTACATTTCGGCTCTGATGACCCTGGCCGGCCTGCCGCTGTGGCTGGCGGTGCCTGCCGCCGGCGTGGTGGCCGGCGGCATCGGCGCCTTGCTCGCGATCCCTGCGCTGCGCGTCACGGGGCCGTATCTGGCGATGATTACCATTGCCTTCTCGTTCGTGGTGCATCACAGCCTGATCGAGTGGCGTGACGTCACCGGTGGCTCCAATGGCTTGATGGGCATTCCGCTGCCTGACTTCGCCGGGCTCGATCCCTCGATTCTGCTGGCGTTGATTGCCACGGCCCTGATGATCGGCGCATTGGCCTTCTACCAGCGCCTGCATCACAGCGGCTGGGGCAAGGCCATGCGCGCGGTCAAGGCGTCGGAGATCGCCGCCCGTTCGCTGGGCTTCAACCCGGTGGTCAGCAAGACCCTGGCCTTCGCCCTGTCGGCATTGCTCACGGGCCTTGCCGGTGCATTGCTCGCGCCATTGCTGATGTTCATCAACCCCGAGTCGTTTCCGTTTTCGCAGTCGATCCTGTTCGTGCTCGCGGTGATCGTCGGCGGCAGCGGCACACTGTTCGGTCCGGTGCTGGGCGCGCTGCTGATCGTGCTGGTGCCTGAGTTGCTGTCGGACTTCGCCGAATACCGCCTGCTGATTTTCTCGGTACTGCTGCTGGTGGTGTTGTGGATCGCCCCCAATGGCCTGCTCGGCGCCCTCGCCCGCCGCTGGATCAAGCCGACGCCGCTGACTCCCCCGGCGCGGATCGACCACGCTCGCATCGCCCGGCACCTTGGCCAGCGCACGAACCGCGACGGCCTGCACATTCGCGATATCGGCATTCGCTTCGGCGGCGTGCAGGCTGCGCAACAGGTCAACCTGCACGCCCCGGCCGGCAGCATCACCAGCATCATCGGCCCCAATGGCGCGGGGAAAACCACCGTGCTGAACATGATCAGCGGCTTTTACGCCCCCGACAGCGGACAGATCGACCTCGATCAACCGCTGGCCGGGCTGCCCGCCTGGCAAACCGCCCGGGCCGGCATCGCCCGCACCTACCAGACCACGCAGCTGTTCGGCGAAATGTCAGTGCTGGATAACGTTCTGGTAGCGATGCAGCAAGGCCGGCTGGGCGCGATCTTCAGCCACCCAGGCGCTGCGCAACGGGCGCTGGCCCTCGACCTGCTGGCGTTGGTCGGTTACCGGGGCGCGGTCAATATTCCCGCCGAGGACTTGCCTCACGTCGACCGCCGACTGGTGGAAATCGCCCGGGCATTGGCGACCGCGCCGGCCGTATTGCTGCTCGATGAGCCGGCTGCGGGCCTGAGCCGACGCGACACCGATTCACTGGCCGTGCTGTTGCGACAACTGGCGCAGTTCGGCTTGACGGTGATTCTGGTGGAGCACGACATGGCACTGGTCATGGCTGTGTCCGAGCGCCTGCTGGTGCTCGACGCCGGCAAGCCGATCACCGTCGGCACACCGGCCCAGGTGCAGCAGGATGAACGGGTGATCGCCGCCTATCTGGGCGGCACCGAGTATCAGGCCACGCCCAGGGATCACGCCTGGGACGGCAGTCGGGAGGCACGCTTGTACGTGAAGGATCTGGTGATCGATTACGGCGCAGCGCCCGTGGTCAACAAAGTCAATCTGGTGGTCAATCCGGGTGAACTGGTCGCCATCCTGGGTGCCAACGGCGCGGGCAAATCCAGCATCCTGCAATGCCTGGCCGGCCTGCACCGCGCCTCTGGCGGCAGCGTCCTGCTGGACAACGAAAACATCGAGCAGGCCAGCGCCAGCACTATCGCAGGACAAGGCTTGGCGCTGGTGCCCGAAGGCCGGCAGGTGTTCCCTTACTTAAGCGTGCGCGACAACCTGTTGCTGGGCAGCTATTCACGGCGCGACGTGGTGGACGCGGACGCTGAAATCGAAGCGATCCTGCGCCGTTTCCCACGTCTGCGTGACCGTATCGACAGCCCCGCCGGCCTGCTTTCAGGCGGCGAACAGCAGATGGTCGCGGTGGGTCGCGGGCTGATGGCCAAGCCGAAAATCCTGCTGCTGGACGAGCCGTCGCTGGGCCTCTCCCCTTCGATGATCGGCGAGTTGTACGACGCACTGGCCGCCCTGCGCGATGAAGGCGTGACCTTGTTGCTGGTGGACCAGATGGCCAACCTCGCGCTGCAGGTCGCCGACCGCGCCTATGTGCTGGAGACCGGCCAGGTCATCAAGTCCGGCACCGCCGCCGAGCTGCGTGAAGACGGCGAACTGGCGGCGGCCTATCTGGGCGAAGGAGCCTGCGCATGAGCACCTTGATGATCAGCAACGCCCGGGTGGGCAATGACCCGACACCGACCACGCTGTACGTCGAAAACGGGCGCTTCGTTCATGCATTGAGCCGGGACTCGAGCCTGGCTGAACACCTGGATCTTGAAGGCCGGTTGTTGTTGCCCGGCCTGATCGAAACCCATATTCATCTGGACAAGGCGTGCATCATGCAGCGCTGCCAATTGCAGGCCGGAACCCTGGCCGAGGCCGTGCAACAGACCCGCGCCGCCAAGGCCGAATTCACCGAAGAAGACGTCTACCAGCGTGGCGCCGGTGTGCTGGACAAGGCGATCCTGCAGGGCACTACCTATATGCGCACCCACGTCGAACTCGATCCGCAGATCGGCCTGATCGGGTTCGATGCGATCAGGCGCCTGCAAGCCGATTACGCGTGGGCCATCACTCTGGAAATCTGCGTGTTTCCCCAGGAAGGCCTGCTCAACAATCCGGGCACCGAGGCGCTTTTGCGCCACGGCCTGGAAAATGGCGCGACGGTACTGGGTGGCTGCCCTTATACCGACAGCGATCCGCTGGGGCAGATCGAGCGGCTGTTCGAGCTGGCGGTGGAATACGACTGTGACCTGGATTTGCACCTGGATTTTGACCTCAACCCGCAGGGCATGACCATCGACCACGTCGCGAGCTGCACCGAGCGCCATGGCTGGGGTGGCCGGGTGACCGTCGGCCACGCCACCAAGCTGTCGGCCTTGCCGATGGAGGCGCTGATGTCGCTGGGTGTGCGGCTGGCGGAGGTCGGGGTGCAGGTGACTTGTCTGCCCAGCACGGATCTTTTCCTGACCGGTCGCGAGCACTTTCACAACAAGCCTCGAGGGCTTGCGCCTCTGGCTCATTTGCATGGCTGTGGGGTGACCTGTTCGCTGTCGACCAATAACATCGGTAATCCGTTCACGCCGTACGGTGATGCTTCGTTGGTTCGGCAGGCCAATCTGTTTGCCAATGTCAGCCAGTTGGGGACGGGGCCTGAGTTGTTGCAGTGCCTGGCTTGGGTGTCGAGTGAGTCGGCACGACTGTTGCGGCTGGCGGACTATGGTTTGAGTCCTGGTTGCCACGCTGATTTCATCGTGTTCGATGCGCCCTCGCCTGCGGCGGTGATCGCTGAAATCAGCGCGCCGTTGATGGGTTACAAGCGGGGGGTGCGGACGTTTGAGCGGCCGAAGGGGCGGTTGTTGAGGACGCGTTGAATGATCGTTCCCACGCTCCGCGTGGTAACGGCGTGTGCGACGCTCCGCGTCGGCGGGTGACGCTGTTATTGTGCGTATATCCGTTTTAGCGGTGGTCCGGACTTAGGGTTTCGCCCCTCACGGGCGACCTACTTTCTTTCGGGAAAGTAGGCAAACCATTTGCTCCTGGCTGGGGTCCTTCGGACTTCCCTCCCTCCGGCGTCGTTCCGGGGGCACGCTGTGATGGGCCATCCATGGCCCGCACAGCTTTCGCGGCTTCCTGCCGCTCATCCCCCTCCACGACGCCTACGCTCGGCCTGGCGCCTTGACGTCGCGTTCGGCGGTGTCTGAACCACCGCGCACGAAGATCAAAAGCCAGATCAAAATCTCTGGCTAAACCCCGCCCGTAGCAGTCCGGCTTGCCGGCGTCGGCGTCCTCAAACTCGCCCCCGCCGGCAAGCCGGACTGCTACGGTTCTTCAGTCGCTGAGCGCCTGTTTGAGGTTGAACTCTGCCGGTGGTTCTGCGCCCAGTGCCAGTTGTCCTTCCAGTTCGTCCAGGTGTTCGATCATCACGGCCACGGCTTTTTCGTGGTCGCCTTCTTCCAGCGCGGTGATGATCTGCTGGTGTTCGTCCGAGGCGCAGGACGGCACGTCGTTGCGCTGGTACAGGGCGACGATCAACGAGCTGCGTACCATCAGGTTACCGAGGATGTCGCTCAGCACGGTGTTGCCGCAGATCGCGCCAAGCATCAGATGGAACTCGCTGAGTTCACGCACGATAGCGCGGCGGTCGGTGTCGTTGGTCGCTTTGCGCTCGTTGCTCATGTGGGTGGCGATGCGCTGGCGCTGCTTGCGCATGATGGCCGGTGTGATGGATTCCACGATCGCCCGCTCGATGGCCCGGCGCGCACTGAAAATATCCCGCGCTTCCTTGGCCGTCGGTTGCGACACCATCGCCCCGCGATTGGCCTCGATGGTCACCACTTTCTGCAACGCCAGGCGCTGGATCGCCGCCTGGACGTGGTTGCGGTTGGCTTGCAGGGTTTCGACGATCTGCGCTTCGATCAGCCGCGTGCCGGGCGGCAGGCGGTGTTGGGCAATGGCCTTGTACAGCGCATCGACGATACGCTGCACCTCAAGCTGTTTGGCGGTGACAGTGCTCAAGCCCATCCATTCCTCAATTCTGCAGAAGACCTTCTGCCACGCGCGCAGCAGTGGCGAGCGGGCAACGGGCGGCATTATCCGCCAGCGCCCCGGACTCGGCAAACCCGGCGTGCACTGGCGCGCGCCCTATCCGGCCAGACCAAGCCCCACGCCTTCACCCCGAGGATCGTGCATGGCGTGACGAAGCCCGTCGCGGTCGATGCTGATGACCCCCGCATGCCCGGTCATTGGGCTGTGTGGCGCAATGATTTCCACCTCGTGCCCAAGCTCGGCAAGGCCAACCGCCGCGTCAGGGCTGATATCGCCTTCGAGCTTGAGGTTATCGGTGCTGTCGAAAAAGCTGCGGCCCAGCAGGAAGCGCGGCGTGCGCAGCGCGCGGTCGATGGGCTGGCGGTAGTCGATCAGTTGAGTGGCCAGCACCATCTGCGTCTGCGGTTGCCCGTCGCCGCCCTGGGTGCCGAAAAAGAACCGCCGACCGTCGTCCGCCAGATAGCAGGACGGGTTGAGCGTGTGCGCCGGACGCTTGCCCGGTGCCCAACCGTTGACATGCCGGGGGTCAGCATTGAAACCGGCGGCGCGGTTTTGCCACAGCACCCCGGTATCACCCAGGATGCAGCCCGAACCGAAATCATGGAACAGGCTCTGGATCAGGCAGGCTGTGCGCCCCTGCTCATCGGTCGCCGCCATCCAGATGGTATCGGCCGGACGGCCCGGCTCATTCCACGGCGCGGCGCGTTCGTCATCGATCGCAGCGGCATACCGCGCAAGGTTTTCATCGGACAGCGTGGCGGCGAAATCCCAGTCAGTAAAACCCGGATCACACAGCTGTGCATTGCGGCGCAGCAAACCCTGTTTGATCGCTTCGACCAACAGGTGATAGTACGCGGCGCTGCCATTGGCGATATCAGCCAAGGGCGTGTGCTGCAGCGATCCCATGGCCTGCAAGGTGTACAGGCCTTGACTGGGCGGCGCGACATTGAACAATCGGCCCTGACGATACCGCACAGAAACCGGCGCCACTTCCGGCGCCTGCGTGGCCCGCAGATCGGCGGTGGTCAGCCCGCAACCCAGGCGGGCAAAGGCTTCGCCGAATGCGCTGGCCAGTTCGCCCCGGTAGAAGTCCTCGACACCGTGGCGAGCCAGATGACGCAGCGTGTTCGCAAGCGCAGGCTGGCGCAATACATCCCCCTCGCGCATCCAGCGCCCTTCGGTGCGGCACAGCTGATGCAGATCGGGCAGTTGCTCGATCAGCGGCTGGCGCAAGGTCTGCCAGAACAACTGGGATTGCGAGACAGGCACGCCTTCGTCGGCCATCACGGCGGCGTCCGTCAACAAGTCGGCCCATCCGAAGCGCGAGCCCCACTCGTGACGGCTGATATTGGCAGCCGTCTGCCAACTGGCCAGCGCTCCCGCAGTGCTAGCCACCGAACTCGGCCCGCGCAAGGTGATGCTGCCTGCCTCGGGCAGGCGCATCCCTGCCTGACCAATCCCCATGATGGTGCGCACCTCACGGTCGTGGATCATCCACAGGGCATCCCCGCCGATGCCGGTCATGTGCGGAAAAACCGCGCCGAGCATCGCGCTGGCGGCGAGCATCGCATCAATGGCCGTACCGCCGGCCTCCAGAACACGCCGCCCGGCTGCGCTGGCTTCGGCATGGGGAGTGGCGATGACGGCACGGCGAGAAGTCGCAATCATGAGCGAGGGTCCTTTTGCATATTGCTAGCTATTTGGTTTTCTGTAGCTAGCAAAGCAAGAGGTGTGCCGTTGGGCTTTCGGCAACTGAGCAAAACCTACACTGCCAATAGGCAGGCGAAGGGCTTGCGCAAGTTCAAGTCAGGATTTCGAGCCCATGTTTCTGCACGATGGTCAGTAGCTTCAGAGCCATGCCTCCTGGCCGCTTAGCCCCCGCCTCCCACTGTTTGACCGTTGAGGTGCTGGTATTGAGATAGCGGGCAAAAACCGGCTGACTCACGTGGCTGCGCTCGCGAATTTGCTTGATCTGTGCCGGTTCGATTTCAGCAGGAACTGCGGCAATGCAGTCCTCATCGAACTCGCGCATCGTTGCCTTGCCAATCGCACCTATTTCAAACAGCGCCGTCGCTGACTCGTGCACAGACTCCAGCGCCTGGCTTTTGAATTTTTTAGCCATTGCAAATCTCCATGAAGTCCTGACGATCCACCAACAGCTGGATCTGAGCCGGGCTCAGACCTTCGTAGACTTTGGCCAGCCGCCTGAATGTCGCCAATTCACTTTTATTGATGTTACTCAAACCCTGCTTCGCAAAGAGGAACTGATAGACCCAGTAACAACGACCTTTCGCCAATATGATCGAGCGATGACGATTCTGATTGAGTCTTTTTTTCCAGACTCCACCTCCGAGGTCGTCGGCTTGTCCCATCATTACTTCCCGTATTGCTTCACACAGATCAGCATCGGTGATCAGCGCCTTGGTCGCTGTCGAAGCAAATCCCTTCGTTTTAAAAACCCTGTTCAGCATGAGCGAGCCCACCGACATGAATTAATCTACCACTAGGTGGTATACCATTCAATGCCATGCAGGTCGCTTCCTGACGGACGACGGCTCAGTTTGGTTTATTCCTGGGATTTTGTAGGAAGCCGCTCATTGTAATCCCGCGCGCAGCTTGAGGCGTCCAAGCCCAAAGGCACAGGGCAGTTTTGGCGAGTCTGCCCTTTTGCCATGAGCAAGCACGACCACGTACGGCTCTACGCACACTCTTTCGCGACTTTCCCCACGCCCGACCCAAGCAGGCTGCGTTCGTACACGAACACCTTGCCGCCGCTGTTGGCCTTGTAGGCTTCGATCACATTGTCCGCCGCGACCGAACTCGACATTACGATCTTGTAATGCCGCTGAACCTGTGACAGTACGGGGGCCATCTCACGGCCTTGCAGTTTCGGGACCACACAGGCGGTGTATTGCTCTGGGGTCTTGCTGGTTTCCAGCGTCAGCGTCGGCTCGTTGGGCGCGGACGCACAACCTGCGAGAAAAAGAGAGCAGAAGGCAGCGATAGCGGGGGCGGTCAAAAGTCGCATGGGCGATATCCTGTGGACGGCCTGCCGATGGGCAGTGGCCTCGATATCGCCATTTTCCGGTTCTGGGCACAAAACAGAACTTTTGATTGTTGATGCTCACTATTACCGCTGACGATAGTGCGCGATGTGCGTCACCGCTGAACTCATGCTCGTGCAGATGACCCGGAAACGGGCTTCCCGTTACCCAAAGACAATTGCGCTCTCATCTGCGCCACAAAACTGGATAACTCCCGGGACGATTCGAACCTCGAGCAGGGAATGCCTCTCGCCGCCATGTTGAACCCGGTCGAGCGATCGAGCAGTTCGATGGAAATCTCACCGCGTGAGTCGATGGAGCACTTGCACTGGAGCGGCAGGAAGCTGCGCTCGATGATGTGGCGCAGCTCAAGCTCAGACAGGGCCATGGACGAAACTCCTTGTAATTATGGGTAATGGGTATCGATAGACAGGGCTGGGCCGGGATACCCCCATTGGTTGTAGCAGAGCTTCGCAGAATCAGTCGGATTTACGGTGTCCGGATGTAACAGGCCCTCGCTTCGGCCCGAAGGGCGTAGCAGCACGGCTTGCCGGCGGGCTGGTGCGCAGCGGCAGTAAACCCTTTGAACGCGGTTGGTCTGACACGACGCAGGTGTCTGGTTCTACTGCTACTACGCAGCAGCCCGCCGGCAAGCCGTGCTGCTACGGGGGCTAGGTGCTGGATGGAGTCTTCTCAGAAGTCAAAACTCATCTGATCCAGGCTCTGCAGGTTGATCGTGCCGGATACCACGAACGGCAGGATCGCGTCGGCGATCGGTTGCAGTTGGCGGGTGATGTAGTGGTCGTAGTCGATCGGTGCGCTGCGTGCTTCCAGTGGTTCGGGGCCGGCGACGGTGATGACGTAGCTGATCCAGCCACGGTTCTGGTATTGCAGCGGGCGACCTTGCTGACGGTTGTAGTCGTCGGCGATGCGGGCGGCGCGTACGTGGGGCGGGACGTTGTGTTCGTATTCGTCCAGCGGCCGGCGCAGGCGTTTGCGGTAGATGAGCTGCTCGTCCAGTTCGCCTGCCAGCGTGCGGCGCACGTAATCGCTTAGGTATTCCTGAAACGGGCGACGCTGGAAGATGCGCAGGTACAGCTCCTTCTGGAACACCTGAGCCAGCGGCGACCAGTCGGTGCGTACGGTTTCCAGGCCCTTGTAGACCATCTCGTCTTCACCGTCGGCGCGGGTGACCAGGCCTGCATAGCGCTTTTTGCTGCCCTCCTCCGCGCCACGGATGGTCGGCATGAGGAAGCGTTTGAAGTGGGTTTCGAACTGCAGCTCAAGCACGCTTTCAAGGCCGAACTCATTGTGCAGATGCTCGCGCCACCAGTCGTTCACGCCCTTGACCAGATCCTTGCCGATCCGCGCCGCTTCGTCTTGCTCGTGGGGGCGCTTGAGCCATACAAAGGTGGAGTCGGTGTCGCCGTAGATCACCTCATACCCTTGGGCTTCGATCAACAGGCGGGTCTGGCGCATGATCTGGTGCCCGCGCAGGGTGATCGACGACGCCAGGCGTGTGTCGAAGAAGCGGCAACCGCTGGAGCCGAGCACGCCGTAAAACGCGTTCATGATGATTTTCAGGGCCTGGGACAGCGGGGCGTTGCGCTCGCGCTTGGCAGCTTCGCGGCCCTCGGCGACGCGGGAGACAATGGACGGCAGGCAGTGCCGGGTGCGGGAAAAGCGCGCACCGCGAAAGCCTTCGACCGAGTCGCGGTCGTCGGGGTGTTTCAGGCCTTCGATCAAGCCCACCGGGTCGATCAGAAAGCTGCGAATGATCGACGGATAAAGGCTTTTATAGTCCAGCACCAGCACCGATTCATACAGCCCCGGACGCGAGTCCATGACAAATCCGCCTGGGCTGGCCTCGGGCATGCGTTCTCCAAGGTTGGGGGCCACGAAGCCCTGGCGGTGCATCAGCGGCATGTACAGATGCTCGAAGGCCGCCACCGAACCACCGTTGCGATCAGCCGGAAGCCCAGTGACCGTGGCGCGCTCGAGCAGGAAGGTAAGCAGCTCGGTCTTCTCGAAAATCCGCGTGACCAGTTCGCAGTCCTTGAGGTTATAGCGAGCCAGCGCCGGCTTGTCCTCGGCGAACATGCGGTTGATTTCGTCCATGCGCTGGTACGGGGTGCTGATGGCCTTGCCCTCGCCGAGCAGGGTCTGGGCGACGTTTTCCAGGCTGAACGAGGGGAAGCTCCAGGTGGCGGAGCGCAGCGCTTCGATGCCGTCGATAATCAGCCTTCCGGCGGCCGAGGCGAAGAAGTGATTGTTGCCCGCCCCGTGTTCGCGCCAGCCCATCACCTCGCCATCGCGCCCCAGCCGCAAGGGCACGTTCAGACGCCGGGAGTGCTCGTGCAGCACACGCAGGTCGAACTGCACCAGGTTCCAGCCGATGATCGCATCCGGATCGTGGCGCGCCATCCAGGCATTGAGGCTTTCCAGCAGCGCCGCGCGGCTGTCGCAGTAATCGAATGTGAAATCCACCTGCGAAGCATCGCCGTTGGCCGGGCCGAGCATGTACACCTGACGCTCGCCGCACCCTTCCAGGGCAATGGAGTACAACTCGCCGCGCTCGGTGGTTTCGATGTCCAGAGACACCAGTTTCAATTGCGGGCGATAGTCGGGAGCGGGCCGCATCTGGGCCTCCAGCAGCAGGCCGCTGGCATCGGGCGTGCCGCCGAACTCCACCGGTGCAGTGATGAAGCGCTCCATCAGATAGCGCTCGGGCGGGCGCACGTCGGCTTCATACACGTCGACGCTGGCCCGACGCAGCTCTTTCTCAAGGTTCATCAGTTGCCGATGCTGCCCGGTGTAGAGCCCGAGCACCGGCCGATGGCGGAAGTCACAGAGTTCCAGCGGCTTGAGCTGGACATTGCTTTCCTGGCGCAACACCACCTCGGCCCGCTCGCGATGCTGCGCAGGAATGAACGCCACGGACGTCTGCAACGGCAAGCGCACACGGCGCGGACCGCTGTCAGTGGCCAACCAGAATTCGACCTGGGTGCCCGCGTCGGTGTCGCGCCAATGCCGGGTCAGGACGAAGCCCTGCTGTAGTTCCACCTGTACAACCTCGAAAACCTGCTTTCAGGAAATGGATTCTACGGGGATCGGCGGGCAAACGCGCGCCGGGTGACACTCATGGCTTTGCCAGCGGCAGATCCGGTGGAACGATGCTCCGTCACAGAGTTCACAGAAAAAGCGTTCACACATCTGAGGGATCCAGCATGCTCGTTCGACGCACCACTTTGGCGGCCGCCGTCGCCACGTCACTCTTCTGCTCACTGGCCCTTGCGGCCGACCTGCCTGCCGACCAGCTCCTGAACAAGGCCCAGGCCGAACAGAAAGCCTACCTGGCCACGGTCAAACAACTGGTGGACATCGACACCGGCACTGGCCAGGCCCCTGGCCTGAAGACGGTCAGCGCGGTGCTGGTCGAGCGCCTCAAGGCGCTGGGCGCAAGCGTTCAGACCACACCGGCCACGCCCTCGGCAGGCGACAACATTGTCGGCACTATCAAAGGCAGCGGTTCGAAAAGCTTTCTGATGATGATTCACTATGACACCGTGTTCGGCCCGGGGACCGCTGCCAAGCGGCCGTTCCGGGTGGACGCCGAACGCGCCTACGGTCCCGGGGTGGCCGATGCCAAGGGCGGCGTGGCGATGGTGCTGCACTCTCTGAAACTGCTGAAGGATCAGAACTTCAAGGACTTCGGCACGATCACCGTGCTGTTCAACCCGGATGAAGAAACCGGCTCGGCGGGCTCGAAGAAACTCATTGCAGAGCTTGCGCGCGAACATGACTATGTCTTCTCCTACGAGCCGCCGGACAAGGACGCGGTGACCGTCGCCACCAACGGCATCAATGGCGTGTTCGTCGACGTCAAGGGCAAGTCCTCCCATGCAGGTTCAGCGCCTGAAGCAGGTCGCAACGCGGCGATGGAACTGGCCCATCAACTGGTCCAGCTCAAGGATCTTGGCGATCCGGCCAAAGGCACCACCGTGAACTGGACCCTGATAAAGGGCGGAGAGAAACGCAACATCATTCCCGCCAGCGCGGCAGCGGAAGGTGACATGCGCTATTCGGACCCGAGCGAGTCGGACCGGGTGTTGGCCGATGGTCAGCGGATCACCAAGGACAAGTTGATCGACGGCACCGACGTGACCTTCCGCCTGGACAAGGGCCGGCCGCCGCTGGTGAAGAATCCGGGCAGCGAAGACCTGGCCAAGACCGCCCAGGCGCTGTACGGCAAGATCGGCCGTAGCATCGAACCGATCGCCATGCGCTTCGGCACCGACGCCGGTTACGCCTATGTGCCCGACAGCCAGAAACCTGCGGTGCTTGAAACCATGGGCGTGGTCGGCGCCGGCTTGCACGCCGACGACGAGTATTCCGAGCTCTCCAGCATCGCGCCCAGGCTTTACCTGACCGTGGCGATGATCATGCAGTTGTCGAGCGCAAAATGATCCCGTAGCAGTCCGGCTCGCCGGCGTCTGCGATTTCAAGATCGCTGTCGCCGGCAAGCCGGACTGCTACGTGTTTTGTGGCGACCACGATTCCCGAGTCAATAACCCAACCCCAACACCCCCGCCACGGCTGCGACGATCTGCTCCACATCCGCCTCGTCGATCATCAGCGGCGGCAGCAGGCGGATAGTCTGGCCGCGGGTGACGTTCAGGAGCACGCCGTATTCATGGGCAGCGATGTGGGTCAGGTCGCGGATGGGGCGGGTCAGTTCGATGCCGATCATCAGGCCCAAGCCGCGAATCTGCACCACGTCCGGATGCCCCGTCAGGGTCTCGTGCAAGCGCGCCAGCAGCCGCTCGCCCTGTACAGCGGCGTTGTTCAGCAGGCCTTGCTGCTCGACGATGTCCAGTACCGTGCAGCCCACTCGACACGCCAGCGGGTTGCCGCCGAAGGTGCTGCCGTGACTGCCAGGGGTGAACAACCGCGCCACCGCAACCGAGGCCAGGCACGCGCCAATGGGAATGCCGTTGCCCAGTGCCTTGGCCAAGGTGATGACGTCCGGCACGATGCCTTCGTGCTGGAAGGCGAACCAGTGCCCGGTGCGGCCTATGCCGGTCTGGATTTCGTCAAGGATCATCAGCCAGGCGTTATTGCTGCAATGGGCACGCAGCGCCTTGAGATATCCAGGCGGTGGCAGCATCACCCCGCCCTCGCCCTGAATTGGCTCCAGCATCAGCGCGACGATACGTTCGCCATACACCCGGCTCGCCCGGCGCACCGCTTCAATGTCACCGAAAGGGACTTTGACGAATTCTCCGGACATCGGCTCATACCCCAGGCGCACCGCCCCACTGTCACTGGCCGACAGCGTGCCCAGCGTACGGCCATGAAAAGCGTTTTCCATGACCAGAATCAGCGGCTGTTCAATCCCTTTGGCCCAGCCGTGCAAGCGCGCCAGTTTGAGTGCGGTTTCATTGGCCTCAGCCCCGGAATTGTTGAAGAACACCTGCTCCAGCCCCGCCAGACGAGTCAGTTTCGCAGCCAGGCGCCGTTGCCAGTCGATCCGGTAATGGTTGGAGGTGTGCAACAGCAAACCGGCTTGCTCGCTGATCGCCTTCACAAGCTGCGGATGGCTGTGGCCGACGTTGGTCACGGCCACGCCCGCCATGGCGTCCAGGTACTGGCGACCCGTCTCGTCCCAGAGGCGCGCGCCCTCTCCTCTGATAAAACTCAGGGGCAGCGGTTTGTAGGTGTTCATCAGGCAGGCGGCGGTCATCTCGATTACTCCATCACGGTGGGTGAAGTCAGTATCGTTAGCCCGGTATGCTGTATAAAGATCGACTTTCTTGAGTGACTTTAAAGCTGGAGTGGCTAATGAACGTGTTCCAGGCAATGACGGTATTCGTGAAAGTGGTGGAAAGCGGCAGTCTGACCGCCGCCGCCCGCCAGTGTGAAATGTCGACAACCATGGTCGGCAATCACCTCAAGGCATTGGAGCAGCGGCTGGGCGTCAGCCTTCTGCAACGTACGACACGTCGCCAGAACCTGACGGAATTCGGCATGCAGTACTACCGCCGCTGCCTCGACGTACTGGCGCTGGTCAACGATTCCGAGCGCATGGCCGAGCACATCCAGACCCTGCCCAGCGGCACGTTGCGCATCACCGCGCCGCCGGCCTTTGGCGCCGAGCGCCTGTCGCCGATGCTCAAGGCTTTTATGGAGCAATACCCGCAGATCAAGGTCGAGGTGGTGCTGAGCAACCAGTTGATGGACCTGATCGAGCACGGCTTCGACGCCGCGATTCGCTTAGGCGTGCCCGAATCATCGGCGCTGATCGCGCGCCCGTTGCACGACTACACCCTGACCATCTGCGCTTCGCGCGAGTACCTGGATCGCCACGGCACACCGCTGAAAGCTGCGCACTTGTGCCAGCACAATTGCCTGGCGTTCGCCTACCCGGCCGGGGACGACTGGCGGGCCACCGACAAGTTGTGGAAACTCACCGGGCCTGAAGGGGTGATCGAGATCCCGGTGGCAGGCTCCATGATCGTCAACAGTTCGCCCGCGTTGCGCCAGGCGGCGCTGGCGGGCATGGGCATCGCGATGCTGCCGGACGTGCTCATCAGCGAGGACTTGCAGGCGGGCAAGCTGACCCCCCTGCTGCAGGAATACCGCCCGCCGAGCCGGCCGATGTGGCTGATGTACGCCCAGGATCGCTACCGGCTGCCCAAGGTCAGGCATTTCGTGGAAAGCGTGCTGGCGGCGTGGGGCAAATGAGACCTCGTCAAATGGCGACGATACCCCGTTGGGAATGCTCAATCCCGTTCAGCCACCGCGATCAGATCCATCTCGACCGTCGCATTCTTCGGCAACTGGTACACCCCCACCGAACTGCGGGTATGGGCGCCCGCCTCGCCGAACACGAAAAACAGCACCTCTGACGCCCCATCGGCCACTTCGCTGTGCTGGGTGAAACTGTCGGTGCACTGCACGTACATCGTCATGCGCAGCACCCGAACGATTCTGTCCAGGCTGCCGACGCTGCGCTGCAACAGCGCGATGGCCCGCAGCGCGCTGATCCTGGCGCCCTGTTGCGCAGCTTCAAGCGTCACATCGCCACCGGCGCGCCCCGTCACCACCACGCTGTCACCGACCCGTGGAATCTGCCCGCTGATGTAGATCTGATCCTCATGGCGCACCAGCGGCACGTAGTTGCCACCGATCTTGATCTCGCCGTCGAAGTCATGACCGGACTGCGCGCACAGCTGTTTGAAGCGAGCATCACACGACATTGTCAGCCTCTGTTGTTCTCAGAATGGAGGAGCCGGATCATAACCCTTGAACGCGCCGTTGAAGAGTTCCGCGCCGCTCAATTGATAACAGACATGTCGGGTATCGACAGACAGAAATGGTCCCCAGCCCCCCTGCCCCGTAGAGTCATTCCAACGCTAATCAAATGAGTCGAGGTTGGAAATGTCACGCGCCATCAAATTTCATCGCTTCGGCAAAGCCGATGTGCTCAGTTGCGAGGAGCAGCCTGACCGTTTGCCCGGTCCACAGGAAGTGCTGGTTCGTGCCGAGGCCATCGGCATCAGCTGGGACGATGTGTTGTGGCGCCAGAACCTGGCCTTGGCCCAGGTGCAATTGCCGGCCGGTATCGGCAGCGAAATGGCCGGTATCGTCGAGGCCGTGGGCGCCCACGTCACCGATCTGCAAGTGGGTGACAAGGTCGCCAGCTTCAAGGCCATGAGTGCCAACGACTACCCCGTGTGCGGCGACCACGTGCTGGTGCCGCGCAATGCCCTGACCCGCTACCCCGACACCTTGACGCCGGTCGAAGCCAGCGTTCACTACACGCCGATGCTGCTGGCCTACTTCGCCCTTGTCGATCTGGCGCGGGTACAGGCCGGGCAAACGGTGCTGATCACCGACGCCGCCTACAGCCCCGGCATTGCCTTCGTGCAACTGGGCAAGGCACTGGGCTTGCGAGTGATCGCGGCGACCGAACATGCCGAGGACCGGGAATACCTGCTGGCCAATGGCGCCGAGCGGGTGATCGTGACCGAGGAAGACGACATTTGCCTGCGCATCGACGCATTGACCAAGGGCAAGGGCATCGAAGCGGTGTTCGACGGCTACGGCGGCATGCACATGTCGCGGCTCGGTGACGTGCTGGCGCCTCGCGGCAGCCTGGTGCTGTACGGCCTGCGCGGCGGCAACACCACGCCTTTTCCGGCGCTGCAAGCCTTTCGCAAGAACATGCGTTTCTTCGTGCACTGCCTGGAGAATTTTACCGGCAAGCCGGAACTGGGCATCGAACAGGACAGCGAAGCCATGAAGCGAGCCCTGGACACGATCAACGAGCTGACCGTCAAAGGCCTGCTCAAGCCGGACATTCATCGCACCTGGCCCTTCGAGCAGTTCGGCAAGGCGCATAACCACCTGGACGACGATCCGGTGCGCGGTCGCGTGGTGCTGCGGGTACGCTGAGGCGTCCCGCGCAAGCTGCGCCCTTCCAACATCCCGCAACAGTTGAGCCCGGTGCCTTCATTGACCGGGCGTGTTCATTCGCTAACGTGATCCCTGGACTTTTCACGCGGCTGCGCTTCCCGCGCGCCGCCACTACGTCAAGGAATGACGACATGACCAGCACCTCAAGCAATTCCCCTCTGCACCTGAACTGGATGGCGCAGACATCCGGGCTGGAAAGCCTGCGGGTCGATGAACTGATTTTGCCAGGCACTCACAACTCAGGCAGCGACAAGCAATCACTCAACGCCGGCTTGCCCCAAGAGTTAGCCCAGGACGTCTCGCCCCACGAACAACTGCGCAACGGCATCAGGGTGCTCGACCTGCGCGTCAGGTTTTACCCCTCCTACCGCGAAGGCGACGCCAGGCGCTTCCAACTCTTTCACCTGACCTCATCGGGCAGGACGGTGGCTGTCGATATCCTGCGGCGCACGCGAGACTATTTCGCCGAACTTGAGCAGAACGGGAGCAAGGCCCGTGAAATCGTCATCCTGGATTTTCATCAGTTCGACAAATTCACAGCTCAAGCCCATGAAGAACTCCAAGCGCTGATCTACAGCAGCCTGGGCACAAGGCTCCTGCCTTATGCGCTGTACGGCCTGGCGCTGGGTCAGCTGTGGAGCGAGCACCCAGGCAAGAACGTGATCGTCGCCTATAACGACGAATCGTCCGGCTATGAACTTTGGTCGGGCGTTGAGCAGTGCTGGCCGGGGGAAAACCTGTTCAACACCAACACCCTCAAGGCGTTCGTCGACAGCATCGCCAAACAGAGCAAGCCCGACTTTGAGCTCAAGGCCGTGCAGTGCGCCAAATACTCGCTGCCCTTTCACGCCCCCACGGACCTGAGCAACAAGATTGATGAGTGGTTCAAGTCCGGGGATGAAAACAGCTACATCCAGAACTTCTTCATCATCAACACCGACTGGTCGCTGCGCAGCCAGATAGTCTCCAACTGTCGGCACGCCAATCAGATCCGCGGCACGCTCAAACAGAATGATCCGGACGGCCGACTGCAACCAAGCCGCCGCTCGATCAGCAGCGTGTGATCAAACCCTGCCGGGCGATGCGCGTAAGGTGTCCAATCACCGACCCTGCGCGCTCGGCGCTGGGTGCCTGAATGACGGCCAGGTCAAACTGGTCGTTGCCAAAACGTTCGAGCGAGGCATCGGCTTCGATAAAGTTGATGAGGAAAGCGTGGGGGCCGTTCTGACGACGGGGCCAGCCATCCAGATAACGCAGGAGCGTCGGCTGGTGGGAACCGCCCAGGAGAATCTTCGGATTGCGACGAGCGAATTGACCGGCGATGGGTGCCAGACGAATGAGAGGGCGCGGGTTGGCGTGGCTGCTCATGGTGTATTTTCTCTGCCTCAATGTTCCGCCGGGCAGGTGAGAGGCAACACCGAACCAGCGCTTTAGCGGTATTTCGATGGCGTTTTTCACGACATCAGGCGCCCCGCAAGTAGCTGTTTAAATCGGCGCATGAGCGGCATCCTAGAGAAGCCGCAGGGGAATTGTCAATTCTGCGTGTAGCCAATGTCGGGAATTAATACCCGTAGCAGCACGGCTTGCCGGCGGGGACGTTTTCAAGATCGCCCCCGCCGGCAAGCCGTGCTGCTACGGATGAAACATGCTGTTTATTTGGCCGCAATCAGCCGATCCAGCGAAACCCGGCCTGCCCCTTCGAACAGCACCGCAACCGCCGCACCCAACAGTGCCAGGCCGAACTCGTAACCATTGTTGGCCATGAACAGACCGTTGTGGATATGCACCGAAAGAATCGCTATCACCAGCATCACGATCAGCACCACCGCTGCAGGGCGCACCAGAAGGCCCAGGAACAGTGCCAGGCCACCAAAGAACTCGGCACTGCCCGACAGCAACGCCATCAGGTAACCCGGATTCAGGCCAAGGCTTGCCATGTATTGCCCGGTGCCTTCGAGGCCGTAACCGCCAAACATGCCGAACAGTTTCTGGCTGCCGTGGGCCATGAAGATGATGCCGACAAGGATGCGCAGGACAGTGATGCCGCAGCCGGCGTTGGTGTTGAACAGCGATTTGATTTGAGTGTTCATGGCGTTTAATTCCATTTGGTAAGAAGAAGTGGCGCCATCATAATCGAATCATCAAATATGAAAATCGCAAAAATCCCACCATAAACATCGAATTAATCGATCAGTCTCTGGAGGCCACTTTACGTTGTGAAGGACTCTCCAGCGAACTGCGCACCTGGTCATACGCCAGATAGTATTTGTTCACACTATTAACGTAGCTCACCACGCCCATCCCCACCTGCTCCATCGCCACCCGTTCGACCTGGAAGAACCACTGGTTGGGGTTCAGACCCTGGCGCTTGGCCTGGGTGCGCATCGCCTGCACGCGCTCCGGGCCCAGGTTGTAGGCCGCCAGGGTGAACGCCACGCGCTCGCGCTCGTTGATCCTGGGACTTGAGAAGAACTTGCGGCGGATCATCGCGAGGTATTTGCTGGCCGCCTGCACGTTGCCGTCTACATCACGGATGTTGCCCACCCCGACCCGCTGGGCCGCCGAAGGCGTGATCTGTAACAGGCCCGTCGCACCGCTGCCGCCCTTGGCGCCAGGGTTGAGCTTGGACTCCTTGAACGCCAGCGCGGCCAGGTCCAGCCAGTCCATCTTCTGTGCATCGGCATGGCGTTGCAGGGTCGGGCGCAGTTTCTCAAGGCGCTGGCGATCCTCCCGAGCCAAGGGGTAGTGCACGCGATAGAGGTCTTTGTAGGCCTTCTGGAACGCGACGTCCTGATTAGCCGGCGCCTGCCAGGTTTCGAGGAAGCGGTCCACCGTGGCGTGGAGCATCACGGCGTCCTTGCGCACGAACCACTGCATGTCGCCGTTGCTCAACGCCACCGAACGGTCGACCCGTAGCTTGGGCATCACCTTGGCCCAGCGCTCGGCAATCGGCTGTTCGACCACCGTAAGGTGATAGATGCCGGCCTGAACCATTTCCAGCACATCCTCCACCGCCAGACTCGGGTCGACCCATTCGATCTTCACAGGCGGCAGCTTGCGCAATGCCAGTTTCTGGTTCAGTTGCACCACCGCCTGGTTGGCAGCACTGCCGGAGGTCAGCATCAGGGTGCGACCGGACAACTGCTCGGGGTGCTTGAAGCTGCGCTCGCCGCGCACGCCCACCAGCACCAGTGGCACACCGCTGACCACTGCATTGGTGGGGTCGACATACCGGGCGGCGCTGGCATCAAGCAATTCGCCGGGGGCGACCAGATCGCCTTCGCCGCGCTGCAGGGCAGCGAGCAACTGGTCCTTGGCCTTGGGTATCAGCTTGAGGGACACCTTCTGGCCATCGCGGGCGTGGCCATTAAGATACTTTTCGAAGGCTTGCAGGCGACGGTATTCGACACCGATGGCCTCGCCCTGCACTTCACCGGAACTGTTGCGGCTCTGGTTGACCAGCACCCGCAGCACCTTGCTGCTGCGAATCGCGGACAGGTCACGAACCTGAGATTTCTTGATAACCACCGGCGGCCCGGCAGTGTGTTGCGTCGCATCGGCGAAAAACGGCACCAAAAACAGGCACAGCAACGTGAGCATGGGGGCTCGAATCATTGACGCTCCGGAAAAATGCCGAAAAAACGGACTTGAAGCCTGTGTCGGACAGCCGCGCGAGCTGCGCAAGGCGCAACGGCCTGCGACGTCACAGGGAATTAAAATTGTTAAGCGGTTGAACCCGCTTGTTTTTTTATCGCTTCAAACGCTCTGGTATTCTTCTGGGCCTAGGCCAAGGGTGAAACCATGCAATTAATCGACATCGGCGTCAATCTGACCAACTCAAGCTTTGCTTCAAAGGAGCGGGATGTACTCGACCGCGCCTACGCCGCTGGCGTGGGTCAATTGATTCTCACGGGAACCGATGTCGAGGGCAGCGAACAAGCCTTGCAAATGTGCCGCCAACTGGATGAAAGCGGCATGCGATTGTTCAGCACCGCCGGGGTGCACCCCCACTCGGCGAGCGCTTGGACAAGTGAAACCGAGAAAGAGTTGCATGTCCTGCTCAAAGAAAATTCCGTGCGTGCGGTGGGCGAATGCGGGCTTGACTTCAACCGCGACTTCTCCCCTCGTCCACAGCAGGAGAAGGCGTTGCACGCCCAACTGACGATGGCGGTTGCCCTGAAAATGCCGGTATTTCTCCATGAGCGGGAAGCCGACGAACGGCTGCTGGCCATCCTGCGTGAGTACCGCGACCACCTGCCGGCTGCCGTGGTGCATTGCTTCACCGGCGAGAAACGCGCGCTGTTCAGTTATCTGGACATGGACCTGCACATCGGCATCACCGGCTGGATCTGCGACGAGCGCCGTGGCACGCACCTGCATCCGCTGGTGCGCGAAATCCCCCGTGGGCGGCTGATGCTCGAAAGCGACGCGCCGTACCTGCTGCCGCGCAGCCTTCGGCCCAAACCGAAGAACGGGCGCAACGAACCGGCGTATCTTCCCGAAGTGTTGCGGGAAGTGGCGTTGCATCGTGGCGAAACCCCGCAAGACGTTGCCGCCCACACCACCGCGTGCGCGCAGGCGTTCTTTGGTTTGCCGCAGCTCGCAGGCTGATGCCTCACCTATGCCAGTGACTTGCAGCTTCCTCTGTGGGAGCGGGCTTGCCCGCGAAAGCGTCCGTCCCGACACAACCGTATCGGCGCCCCACCGCTTTCGCGAGCAAGCTCGCTCCCACAGGTACGGTGGCGTGACAGGCAACGTTCCTCATCTCGCTCATTGATCCAGATCAACGTCTGGCATCAACCGATTGCACACACTAATGGCACCTTGCCTTACTCCGTGCAATCACAGAAGAGCTTCCTCATGAGCCGCTGGCTGAGCAACATTTCGCTGAAATACAAATTCTGGGCGGTGAACGCGGTCGCCTTTCTCACCACCCTGCTGCTGGTGCTATACGCCGTGAACCTGGAGCAACACAGCCGCGCCGAAGATGCCCGGCAGGCTGTGCAGGTCCTGGCGCAGTGGCAGGCGGCATGGCCCGCCGGACAAGCGCTTCCAGACATTCGCTCCATGGCCGCCCCTCCCTCTTTCAATCAGGTACTCACCGAACACGCCAGCCACTACGCCATCGCGGTGTTCGTACTTATGCTGGCGATGCTCGGCGCTTCCCAACTGTTGATCCGTTTCCTGCTGACCCACCTCAACACCCTCAAGGACGTGATGCTGCACGTCGAACACAGCGGCGATCTCTGCGCCCGTGTGCCGCTGGCCGGTGAGGACGAAGTCGGGCAAATGGCCAAGGCGTTCAACGCCATGCAGGCCGGGTATCAGCGTGTCGTCGGCACCGTCGCGCAATCGGCGGCGCGACTGGATCAGGGCGCCGTGCTTCTGGCCTCGGGCATGAGCGACGTGCGCGAAGGCATGCTCGGGCAGCAGAGCGAGACCGATCAGGTCGCCACGGCGATCAACCAAATGACCGCCACCGTCTACCACATCGCCCAACACGCCAGCGCCACCCGCGATCAGTCGCAAACCGCGGATGCGCTGGCCGGCAGCGGCAAGGAGGTGGTGGACCGGGTGCAACTGTCCATCGCCGGGCTGTCCAGTGGCGTGCAGCAGACCGCCGGAATGATCCAGCGCCTGGCCGAGGACAGCCAGAAAATCAACGCCGTGGTCAACGTGATCCACAGCATCGCCGAACAGACCAACCTGCTGGCCCTGAACGCGGCCATCGAAGCCGCACGCGCCGGGGAGATGGGACGTGGCTTCGCGGTGGTCGCCGATGAGGTGCGCAACCTGGCCATTCGCGTCCAGTCTTCCACCGACGAGATCACCACCATGGTTTCAGCCCTACAGGCCGGCACCCGCGATGCGGTGGATTTCATGCAGGAAAGCTCATACAAGGCCGACGATTGCGTGGCCCACGCACGAGAGGCCGGGCAAGCACTGACGGCCATCACCCAAGCCGTGGCGCAGATGCGCGAAAGCAATACCCAGATCGCCGTAGCCGCCCAGCAGCAGAGCCAAGTGGCCGAAGAAATGAACCGCGCGGTGGTGAGCATCCGCGATGTGACCGAGCGCACCGTGCGCCAGACGGTGGACTCGGCCAGCACCAGCGATGAACTGGCGACATTGGCCGGTGAGTTGAATACGGCGATTGGGATCCTCAGGTGCAATTGACCCAATAACGGATCTGCCCCCGATCTCAGCGTCGTTCAATCGGCCCGTAGCAGTCCGGCTTGCCGGCGGGGCGTCCTCAGGATCGCATTCGCCAGCAAGCCGGCTCCCACGGCCTTCGGCCAGAAACAGATCGCAACCGCGCCACCGACCGTAGCAGCACGGCTTGCCGGCGTCGGCGATCGTGAGGGCGCCGACGCCGGCAAGCCGGACTGCTACGGGGGAAAATGTTGGGCTTTAGATTTTGATCTTCATGCGCGATGGTGCAGGCGACACAGGGCGCGACGTCAAGGCGCCAGGCCGAGCGCAGGTGTCGTGTAGGGGGATGAGCGGCAGGAAGCCGCTAGCCGTGCTGCCCATGGACGGCGCTCAGATGGAGGGGACGGCGTGCCCCCGTAACGGCGCCGGAGTCGAGGGAAGTCCGACGAAGGAGGACCCCAGCCAGGAGCAAATGGTTTGCCTACTTTCCCGAAAGAAAGTAGGTCGCCCGTAAGGGGCGAAACCATTAAGCCCAACCACCACGAAAACGGATATACACCCAATAACGGCGTCACCCAAAGACGCGGAGCGTCAAACACGCTTTTGGAAGAAAACGGGGCAGACACGAAAATCGCATCCGCCCCCTGCTCTACCAATCAACCCTTACCAACGGAAGGCAACGGTCCCCATGACAGTGCGCTCTTCGCCCCAGTAGCAACGACCGGCGTTGTTACACCCGCTGACGTATTCCTTGTCGAACAGGTTCTTGGCGTTCACATCCACCGACCAGTGCTTGTCGATATCGTACCCGACCAGCGCATCGACCAGCGTCACGTCGCCCGTCTTCAACTTGCCATACAGCGTCGGCGAGGTGTACGCGAAGGTGTTGTCGAAATAACGCACACCACCGCCCACACGCAACCCACTCAACGGACCATCGAGGAAGCGATAAGTCGCCCAGCCCGACGCCTGGTTACGCGGAATGCCGGTCAGCTGATGATCTTCGAACAACGAACCCGGCGCGTCCTTGGTCACCCGCGCATCGGTGTAGGTGTAGGACGCCAACAGGCTGAGGTTCCTGGTGATGTCGCTGTTGACTTCCAGCTCCACACCCTTGGATTTGCTCTCGCCGACCTGCTGGCTGAAACCATTGGCACCGGCCACCACGTCGTCCGTCTTGGTCAGCTCGAACACCGCAGCGCTGAAGGTGGTGTTCCAGCCTTTTGGCTCGTACTTCACACCCGCTTCGTACTGATGGCTGAGGATCGGATCGAGCAACTCGCCATTGGGCTGCGACGACTGCTGCACCGGAGTGAATGCGGTCGAGTAGCTGATGTAAGGCGAGATGCCGTTGTCGAACTGGTACATCAGGCCGGTCTGCCAGCTGAAGCGATGATCCCAGCCATCCAGATCGGTGGCCGGCACCGCTGCGCTGCCTGGCCGTGCCGCGCTGGCACGGTTGCGGTATTCGCTGTGGACCCAGTCCTGACGGCCGCCCAGCAGGAAGATCCAGTTGTCGTACTTGCTCTGCAACTGGCCGTAGGCACCGTACATGTGCTGGTCAAGCTGGGAGTTCTGCACGTACTGCGTGGTGCGCGGCTGAACCGGCGAGAACACCGGGTTGAACACGTTGTAGGTGCCGCCAAGGCCCGCGTTCCAGTCCTGGTTGAAGGAGGTGCGGTCGTAGCTGGCGCCCAGCAACACGGTGTTTTCCAGTGCGCCACTGGTGAAGTTGCCTTCGAACTGGTTGTCCACCGAATAGGCCACGGACTTGTTGTCACGGTCGTACGCAGTGCTGCTCAGCGTACTGCCGAAGCCTGCGTTGTTCAGGTTGTTCGGCCAGGTTTCGTGACGGTTGATACGCGATTCCATGTAGCGCGAGTTCTGGCGGAACTGCCAGTTCTCGTTCAACTGGTGGCTGAACTCGTAGCCCAGGGTCCAGGTTTCGCGCTCGAAATCATCCCAGGCCGGGTTGCCGTTGAACTGCGACTTGCCGATCTTGCCGTTGGGGTTGTTCAGCAGCGTACCCGCCGCCGGATACCCCAGCAGCAGCTTGGTGCGGTCGCGCTGGTAAGACGACAGCAACGTCAGGGCGGTGTCTTCGTCGAAGTTGAAGGTCATCGACGGGGCGATGTACAGGCGATCATCCGGCACCGAGTCGACCTGGGTGTCGGCGTTGCGGCCGAGCATCACGATACGGCCCAGGATGCGGTTGTCGTCGGTCAGCGGGCCGGAGACGTCCAGGCCCAGTTGGCGGCGATTGTTGCTGCCATAGCTGAACTTGGCCTCGCCCTGCGCGGTTTCGGTCGGGCGTTTGCTGACCAGGTTGACCAGGCCGCCCGGGGCGTTTTCGCCGTACAGGATCGAGCTTGGGCCACGGAACACTTCGGTACGTTCCAGGCCGTAAGGCTCGGTGGTGGTGTCGTAGCGGTTGCCTTGCAGGCGCAGGCCATCCTTGAGCAGGCCGTAGCCGTAGTCGGTGGCGTTGAAGCCGCGAATGGAGAACAGATCCCCCGCCAGGCCGTCACCGACGGCGAATGGCGGCGCGAAAATACCCGGCACATACCCCAGGACGTCGGTCAGGGTTTGCGAGGCCTGATCCTGCATGCGCTGACGTGTCACGACGGATACAGAGCGCGGCGTTTCCGATAATGGAGTGCTGGTCTTGGTACCTGCGGTACTGTTCTTGGCCTGGTAGCCGGTTTCATTCTCTACAGCGATCGCTTCACCGGAGACGAGCGAGTTCTGCAGTTGAATGGCGTTGCCCTTTGCCTGCTTGACCGGGGCATCATCGGCCCATGCCATGCCATGGCAAGCGACCGTTGCAACCAGCGCCGCCAAGGCTTTCACCTTGAATTGATTATTGTTGTAGCTACCCATCCGAACTCCCCTCCCTTTGTAGAAACGCGGGCCCCAAGCCCCGAAATTTTGACGAAAAATGTCAAAAAAGCGTGAAAATGTATCAGGGAACCATTCTCATTACCATTAGTATTACGTGTAACAGCGAAATGCCATCCGTTGCTTCATGGGCTGACACATCGCTGATACATTCGGGCAGGGAACTAACGGACAGCAGCAGCTACTGCAGCGCCGAAGATCTCGGCAATCTGATCGATCTGCGCGGCGGTGACGATCAATGGCGGCAGGAAACGGATGACGCTGGAATGGCGGCCGCCCACTTCGATAATCAGGCCGCGCTTTAGGCATTCACGCTGGATCTTCGAAGCCAGTTCGCCACTGTGCGGGAAGCGCCCCAACCCATCGGCGCGGCCATCGAGGTCGACCATTTCCACCCCGAGCATCAGGCCCATGCCGCGCACATCGCCCATCTGCGGATAGTCCTTCTGCAACGCCCGCAGGTGCCCGGTCAGGCGCTCGCCCATGGCCGCGGCGTGCAGGTCCAGTTGCTGCTCGCGCACGATGCGCAGGGTGGTGGAACCCGCGACCATCGCCAACTGGTTGCCACGGAAGGTCCCGGCGTGGGAGCCCGGTTTCCAGACGTCCAGCGACTTGTTGTAGACCACCACCGCCATCGGCTGGCTGCCGCCGATGGCCTTGGACAACACCAGCACATCGGGAAGGATGTCGGCGTGCTGGAAGGCGAACGGTTTGCCGGTGCGGGCGACGCCACACTGGATTTCGTCGAGGATCATCGGCACCCCTGCCTCGCGGGTGATGCGCCGTACCTCCCGCAGCCAGTTGGCCGACGCCGACACCACGCCGCCCTCGCCTTGCAGGGTTTCGAGGATCATCCCGGCCGGTTTCAACACGCCGCTTTCCGGGTCCGTCAGCTGGTTTTCGATGTAATGCAGGCCGATGCGCTCACCCGCCTCGCCGCCCACGCCAAACGGGCAGCGGTAGTCATACGGGAACGGCAAGAACTGCGCGTTGGAGGCCATGCCATCCAGATACGCCTTGGGTCCCAGGTTGCCCATTAGCCCCAGCGCACCCTGGGTCATGCCGTGGTAGGCGCCATGGAACGCCATCAGATTGCTGCGACCGGTGGCGGTGCGCACCAGTTTCAGCGCTGCCTCCACCGCATCGGTGCCCGCCGGGCCGCAGAACTGGATGCGCGCATCCCTGGCGAACTCCGCCGGCAACAGGGCGAACAGTTCATTGATGAAGTCGTCTTTGGCCTCGGTCATCAGGTCGAGGGTGTGCAGCGGGCGTTGACCATCGAGGGTGCTGCGCATCGCCTGCACCACCTCGGGGTGGTTGTGCCCCAGCGCCAGGGTGCCGGCTCCGGCCAGGCAATCGATGAACCAGCGCCCTTCGCTGTCCTGCACGTGAATGCCCTGGGCGCGCTTGAGCTCCAGCGGAATGCGCCGCGGGTAGCTGCGGGCGTTGGACTCCACCGCCGCCTGACGCTCCAGTCGAGGGGTCGGCGCGAACTGGTAGTTGGCATTGACCAGCGCTGCGTCTGGCCCGCTTTCAGCGTTGATCGGCGTCACGTTGTGTTGGCTATGCATATTCCTGCTCCTGGAAATCGTGTGATTGAGGGCGCTCGCTGACCTGCGCGAGGGCCTCGGCAAGCTGGGTGATGAACTGCTGATCACGGACAATCGAAAGGTGGTCGGCGTCGATCCAGGCCGAAACCTGCATGCGAGCACCCATGCCCTGCTCCAGAAGAGCCGGTGCGTTATCGTTATTTTCCGGGGAACGCTCGGCCCACCAGGCGTACACCGGCACGCTCTGGGGGTGGATTTCCCGGCATTGATTGGCCAGCGTGCGCATGTGCCGCTCGACGCCCAGCAGCTGTTGCCAGTGCTCGTCGCCTTCGGTGTCAGCATCGCTGTCGAGGTGACGTGGGCTGTCTTGCGGCACCGCTGGACGCGGCTGTCCCGCGCCGGGCACGTAGCCGTCGATCAAGCCTACGAACTCCACACGCTTGCCCAGACGGGTCAACAGGCGCGCCATTTCCAGCACCATGGTGCCGCCCATCGACCAGCCGACCAGGCGATAGGTGCCGCCCGGTTGCTGCTCCAGCAGCGCCTTGACGTAATCCCGGGCCATCTGCTCGATGGAGGAATCGCGCCAGTTGCCGTCCAGCACCTGACGGTTCTGGATGCCCCACACGTCCCACTGCGCAGACAGCCGACGGGCCAGGGCGTAATACCCCACCACCGTGCCGCTGACGGGGTGCACGCAGAACACTGGCGGCTTGTCGCTGGGGCCACTGGTCAGGCGGATCAGCGGATTGGGGGCGCCGTTGCTGCTCGATGGTTTCGCCGCAGTTGGCGTTTGAGGCTGTGCCACTGGGAGCGAATCCAGCAGTTGGACCAAGGCGTCGCGATAGGCGCGCTGCAGGCGTTCGATGGTCTGACGCTGGTAACGCTGGCCGCTGAAACGGAAGGTCAGCCCCAACTGCCCGGCGTACACCTGGCCGTTGATCTCCAGTTCGCGGTTGAGCGCCGTGGCCGGGTCGATCAAGGCGCCGACAGACACCTTCGACGGCGCGAAACGACCGTCACCCAGATCCTGATCGAACTGCCCCAGGTAGTTGAACACCACCTTGGGCTCCGGCAGTGCAGCCAGTTGCTCGCGAACACGGTCGTTGCCCAGATAACGCAGCAGACCGAAGCCCAAACCCTTGTCCGGCAGGCCACGCACCAGGGCGCGAACCTGTTCCAGCGTCTGGCGGATGTTGCTCGCGGCCTTGACCCGCACCGGGAACAGGCTGGTGAACCAGCCCACAGTGCGGCCTACGTCCAGCGCCTCGGACAGCGCTTCGCGGCCATGACCTTCCAGGGCAACGAGGTTGTCGCTGCGACCGGTCCAGCCTTCGAGCGTCTGGGCCAGTGCCGCCAGCAGGATTTCGTCGATCCGTGCGTCCAGCGCCGCCGGGGCTTCGCGCAACAGACGACGTGTCGAGTCGGCATCGAGCAGCAACTCGCACTGTTCGAGATCCTGCTGGGTCGCACGTCCTTGGGCGTTGTCTACCGGCCACTGGGGCTCCTCCTGACCGACCTGCGTCAGCCACTGGGCGGCCTCGACTTCCCGCTCAGGACTCAGCGCCGCCTGTTGCAGGTGGCGAGCCCAGCGTTGGTAGCTGCTGGCTTTCGGACCCAGGTTGACGACGTTGTCCGACGCCAGTTGCGCGTAAGCGCGGGCCAGGTCTTCCAGCAGCACGCGCCAAGACACGCCATCCACCACCAGGTGGTGCGCGACCAGCAGCAGGCGCTGTTCACCAGCATCCGGCAGCTGCGCCAGTACCAGTCGCAGCAGCGGGCCGCCTTGCAGATCAAGGCTGCGCTGGGCCTGCTCGCACAGGGCGTTCAGTTCGTTGTCGTCGGCGACGTCGCGCACCCACAGGCTGTCGCTGGCCGGTGTTTCCCGATAAGTCTGTTGCCAGCGGTTATCGGCCAACTGGCGGAAGCTCAGGTTGAGGCCATCGTGATGCCGCAGCACCGCTTCCAGCGCACGGGCCAACCGCGGCGCCTCTACCGGGCGTTTGACCTCCAGCAACAGCGCCTGGTTGAAGTGCGCACGGTTGGCCATCGGCTGCTGGAAGAAATGCGCCTGAATCGGCGTCAACGGCAGCTCGCCGGCTGGTGTTTCATCGACCAGCACTTCACCAGTGGCCTCGACCAGGGTCAGGCGCAGGGCCAGGTCCTTGAGCCGTGGGTGGCTGAACACGTCCTTGGGCAGCAGTTTCAAGCCGACCTGACGCAGATGGGTAATCACCGCCAGCGACTGGATCGAGTCACCGCCCAGTTCGAAGAAACTGTCCTGACGGCCGACGCTTTCGAGACCCAACAACTGTTGCCAGACCTTCGCCAATTGCTCTTCGCGCTCGCCCTGGGGCGCTTCGAAGCTGTGGCTGCTGACGTGCGGATTGGGCAGCGCGTTGCGGTCGAGCTTGCCGTTGGGCAGCTGTGGCAGGCGCGCCATGCAGACGATGTAGTGCGGCACCATGTATTCCGGCAGCGTAAGGCTCAGTTGCTGCTTGATCTGATCTTCGTTGAGATCATTGCCACCGACATAGCCCAGCAGTTGCTTGCCGTTCGCCCCGTCACGAACGATGACCAGCGCCTCGCGCACACCTTCGCAACCCTTGAGTGCCGCCTCGATTTCACCGGCCTCGATACGGAAACCGCGAATCTTGATCTGGTGGTCGATGCGGCCCAGGTATTCCAGCAACCCCTGGCTGTTCAAACGCACGCGGTCGCCACTGCGATAGATGCGCTCGCCTGCCCGGAACGGGTGCGGCAGGAAGCGCTCGGCGGTGGCGCCCGGACGGTCCAGATAACCCCGCGCAACCGCGCCGCCCAGATAGAGTTCGCCGGCGATGCCTTGAGGCAGCGGGTTTAAATCCGCGTCCATCACGTAGCCCTGACGGTCCCCCACCAGATCACCGATTGGCGCATAGGCCGTGGCGAAATCAGCGGTCCCGGCGGACGCCAGCCACAGGGTCGGCGTGACCACGGTTTCAGTTGGGCCGTAGCCGTTGATGATCCACAGCGGCTGCAGGTTGCGGATCACGTCGTGCAGCATTTCGCGGCTGAAGGCTTCCCCGGCAAAGCAGTAGGTTTTCACCCCAGGCCCCTTGCCTTGCAAACCGGCCCAGTCGGACAACTGCCGCAGGTAGCTCGGCGGGAACGACGCGACGGTGATGCCTTCTCGGATCAACGTGTCGTAGGTCTGCTCCACGCTCCACAGTTCCTGATCGCGAAGTACCACCCGTGCCCCGTAACACATCGGCATCATCCAGCCTTCGTGGGCGCCGTCGAAGCTGATCGACAGAAAGTGGAACTTGCGGTCCTCGGCAGTGAAGCGGTAGCGCTCGCCGATGGTCTGGATGTGCATCGAGATATCGCCATGGGCAATCGCTGCGCCCTTTGGCTTGCCGGTCGAACCCGAGGTGTAGATCAAGTACGCCAGTTGCTGCGGATGAATCGTCACCTCTGGCGCAGTTTCGGGCTCAGCCGAGATATCCAGCTGATCCAGATTGAGCAGCGGCACATCACCCACCGGTACCCGATCCAGCGCGGCATCGTGGGAGATCAGCAGCCTCACACCGCCGTCTTCAAGCATGTAGCGCAGGCGTTCGGTCGGGTAATCCGGATCCAGCGGAATGTAGGCGCCACCGGCCTTCAACACCGCCATGAACGACAGCCACAAATCCACACCGCGCTCCATGGCAATTGCCACCCGCACTTCAGTGCCGATGCCGCGAGCGCGCAGGGCGTGGGCCAACTGGTTGGCGCGGCGGTCGAACTCGGCGAAGGTCAGGCGCTGCTCGCCATGGACCAAAGCAATCGCGTCAGGACGCAAGCGGGCGTGATCGGCGATCAGCTCGTGAATCGGGCGGTCAACGTAGGGGGAGAACGGCGGCGTATTCCAACGATCCAGCGCCACCAGATCCGCCTCGCCCAACAACGGCAGGTCGCCGATGGCGGTGTGCGGTTGCGCGCAGACTGCGTTCAACACCGTCAGCAGCTGGCCGTACAGGCGCTCGACGGTCGAGGCGTCGAACAGGTCGGTGGCGTAATCCAGGTAGCCGCTGATGCGCCCGTCCTGATGCTCGAAGGTGCCGAGCACCAGGTCGAACTGCGCACCCTTGATGTCCCACTGTTGCGCTTCGATGCTCAGGCCATCGAATTGCAGCAGCGACATGTCCGGCTGCTGCTGATGGTTGTAGCTGACCTGGAACAACGGGTTGACGCTCAGGCTGCGCGCCGGTTGCAAGGCTTCCACCAGTTGTTCGAACGGCAGGTCCTGGTGGGCATGGGCGCCGAGCAGGTTGTCCTTCACCTGCGCCAGCAACCGGGCGAACGGCAGATCGCCGCTGACCTGGGCACGCAGCACCAGGGTGTTGACGAAGAAGCCGATCAGTCCCTGAGTCTGTACCTCGGCACGGCCGGCCGCCGGCACGCCGATGCGCAGGTCACGCTGACCGCTGAGGCGATACAGCAGGGTGTCGAACGCGGCCAGGAACAGCATGAACAGCGTGGCATCCTGCGACCGGGATGTCTGGCGCAGTTTGTCCGTCAGATCCTGCGGCAACACAAAGGCATGCCGCCCACCCTTGCCATCGCGCTCGGCAGGCCGCGAGCGGTCAGCCGGCAGCTCCAGCACCGGATGCTCGTTGCCCAGAGCCTCGCGCCACCAGCTCAATTGCCGTTCGCGCTCGGGCCCCCTGAGCACCTCGCGCTGCCAGGTGGCGTAGTCGGCGTACTGCACGCTCAGGTCAGGCATTTGGGATTGCTGGCCTTCAGCAAAGCCGCGGTACAGGCGGGCGAAATCTTCGAGCATGACCTGCACCGACCAGCCATCGGAGATGATGTGGTGCATGCACAGCAGCAGGCGCCACTGATCGCCACCGACTTGCACCAACGCCACGCGCCACGGTGCCTGAGGGGTATCGAGATCGAATGGCTGGTTCATGAAGGCGTGGGCCAGTTCGGCGAAGTCGCCCTCCCTCGCCGCGCTGTCGCGCAGGTCATGCCGGGCGATGTTCACGCCAGCCACCGGCAGGATGCGCTGCAACGGTACGCCCGCCTCGCCAGGCTGGAAGCAGGTGCGCAGGCTTTCATGCCGGGCTGCCAGGGCGTCGAAGCTGTGTTGCAGGGCATCAATGTCCAGCGCACCGCTCAGGTTCAGCACACACGGCAGGTTGTAGGCGGCGCTGTCCGGCTCCAGTTGCGCCAGGAACCACAGGCGCTGCTGGGCGAAGGATTGCGGGGCGAAGGCAGCTTCACCCCGAGGCAACAAGGCTGGCAATGCCGCGCGCTCGGCGCGGGTGTTGAGGTAGAGCGCAAGGTCTGCCAGCACGGGAGAATCGAACAGCGCACGCAGCGGCAGTTCCAGCTTGAGGTCACGACGGATCTGCGCCACCAGCTGAATGCCCAGCAGCGAATGCCCGCCCAGCTCAAAGAAATTGTCTTGCCGCCCGACCTGCTTCACGTCCAGCAGATCCTGCCAGAGTTCGGCCAGATCGCTTTCCACCCCGGCCAGCGGCGCTTCGAAGGCACGTTGCTGCACCTGCGGTTCCGGCAGCGCCTTGCGGTCAAGTTTGCCGTTGGCCGACAGCGGGAATTTCTCCAGCGTCACCAGGTGCGCCGGGACCATGTAGTCCGGCAGGCGTTGTTTGAGTTGAGCGCGTAGTTGCTCCTCGTCGAAAGCCCCTGCCACGACATAACCCACCAGTTGCATGCCGGTGGAAAGTTGACGGGCTACCACCACCGCTTCGCTGATCGCCGGATGATCCAGCAGTGCCGACTCGATCTCGCCGATTTCCACCCGCAGGCCGCGCAGTTTGATCTGGTGATCCAGACGGCCGAGGTACTCCACAGCACCGTCAACACGCCAGCGCGCCAGGTCACCGGTGCGGTACAGGCGCTCGCCGTTGCCAAATGGGCTGGCCACGAAACGCTCGGCGGTAAGACCCGGGCGCAGGTGATAACCACGGGCCAGACCGTCGCCGCCGATGTACAGCTCGCCCGGCACGCCAATGGGTTGCGGGTTCAGACGGCTGTCGAGGATGTGGACTTGCAGGTTGGCGATCGGGCGACCGATGGGCACCGAAGCGCCCGGTTCGTTGCGGCAGGCCCAGTGGGTGACGTCGATGGCCGCCTCGGTGGGGCCGTAGAGGTTGAACAGGCCTGCGTTGGGCAGGCGCTGCAGCGTTTCCCGGGCCAGATCTGCGGGCAAGGCTTCGCCGGAACAGACGATGCGTTTCAGGGATGTGCAGCCGGACAGATCCTCCTGAGCCGTGAATGCTGCAAGCATCGAGGGAACGAAGTGCAGCGTGGTGATTTGGTGTTCTTCGATAAGAGCAGTTAGCAACGCAGGGTCGCGATGATCCCCCGGCTGCGCCATGACCAGCCGGGCACCGACCATCAGAGGCCAGAAGAACTCCCAGACCGAGACGTCGAAGCTGAACGGTGTTTTTTGCAGAACCGCATCGGTTGCGTCGAGTTGATAAGCCTCTTGCATCCACGCCAAGCGGTTGAACAGCGCCGCGTGGGTGTTGCCCGCGCCCTTCGGCTTTCCGGTCGAACCGGAGGTGTAAATCATGTAGGCCAGTTGTTCGGGGTGAATCTGCACCACTGGAGCCGTCACAGGCTGGTCGCCAAGCGACAGACGATCCAGATTCAACACCTGCACGCCTTCCACCACCGGCAGATCGTCGATCACCGCCTCATGGCTCAACACCAGACCAACGCCTGCGTCTTCCAGCATGTAGCGCAAACGATCCATCGGATACTCAGGATCCAGCGGCACGTAAGCAGCGCCCGCCTTCACCACTGCATAGAGCGCAACCACCATTTCCACAGAACGCAAAGCGGCAACGCCCACCAGCGACTCGCGACCCACACCTTGAACGCGCAGGTAATGAGCCAGTTGGTTGGCCCGCTGATCCAGCTCCCGATAGCTCAGCGACTGATCGCCAAAGCGCAGGGCGTCACGATCCGGATGCGCGTGAGCCAGGCGCTCAAACTGCCGATGCACGACGAACTCGTCAGTCGCCCAATCCCGCGCCGTAGCATTGACCAGCGCCAACTGCTCCCGGTCCTGCAGATCCAGCAGTTCGAAATCACCAATCGCCACATCCGGCTGTTCCAGCAACTGGGCAAACAACTGCACGAAACGCTGATGCAGGCGCTCGACGGTGCAGTGGTCGAACAGATCCGTGGCGTAATTCCACGACCCACCCAAACCACCATTGGCGTCTTCATGGGTGTTGAGCGCCAGGTCGAACTGGCTGCTGCCGTCGTCCAGCGGCAACACGTCGGCCACCAGCCCCGGCAAGCCGGACAGCGGTTCGAAGTCGCGCTGCTGGTGGTCGTAGGCCACCTGGAACAACGGGTTGTGGCTGAGGCTGCGCTGCGGCTGCAAGGCTTCCACCAGCTGTTCGAACGGTAGATCCTGGTGGGCTTGGGCCCCCAGGGTTGCGGCATTGGTCTGCTCCAGCACCTGACGGAATGTCAGCACGGCAGACACCTCGGCACGCAGCACCTGAGTGCTGACGAAGAAGCCGATCAGCCCTTCGACCTCCAGACGCGAACGCCCGGCAATCGGTACGCCGACGCGCAGATCGTTCTGGCCGCTGAGGCGATGCAGCAGCACTTGATACGCCGACAGAATGGCCATGAATGGGGTCACGCCCTGCTGCCTGGCGAACCCGCGCAGGCGCTGGCTGAACGCGTCATCGAAGTCGAACAGCAGGCGGTCACCACGATAACTTTGCTGCGCAGGACGCGGCCGGTCGCTTGGCAGTTCCAGCACCGGGTGCTCGTCGCCCAGCTGCTCGCGCCAGTAATTGAGCTGTCGCTCGCCCTCGCCCGCCGCCAGCCATTCACGCTGCCAGGCGGCGAAATCGGTGTACTGCACCGGCAACGGCGCCAACTGCGGCGCGCGGTTTTCCACAGCAGCGCGATAAAGCTCGCTGAACTCCTGCAACAGCACCCGCACCGACCAACCATCGGAGATCATGTGGTGCAGGCACAGCAGCAAGCGCTGCTCATCGGCGGCCACGCGCACCAGCGCTACGCGCCACACCGGGCTTTGCGACAGGTTGAACGGACGCTTGACGAAGTCCTGCGCCAAGGCGTTGAAGGCCGTTTCTGGATGGGCTTCACGACTGATGTCCAGCCGTTCGATTTGTACCGCACCCGCCGCATCGATCTGCTGCAACGGCACGCCTTCGCCTGCCATGAACCGCGTGCGCAACACCTCGTGCCGAGCCGTCAGGCCATCGAAGGCCGATTGCAGCGCAGTCTCATTCACCTCACCGCGCAGACGCACCGCGCCCGGCAGGTTGTAGGTGTGGCCGCCCGGCTGCAACTGGTCGAGGAACCACAACCGTTGTTGGGAGAATGACTGCACCGCCTGGCTGGCGTTGCGCTTGGTAAGTTCCAGTTGCTTGCCCGGCTGTTCCAGTTGTTCGATGCGCAGGGCGAAATCCGCCAGCCGTGGTGCTTCGAACAGCAGCCGCAATGGCACGCTCAGTTCATGCTCGTGACGCAAGCGCGAGATCAGTTGCATCGCCAACAGCGAATGGCCGCCCAGCTCGAAGAAGTGATCCAGACGCCCCACCGCATCGATCCCCAGCAGTGGCTGCCAAAGGGCGGCCAGCTGCCGTTCGATCTGGCTTTGCGGCGCCTGGTAATCGCTGGATGCGACCTGCGGCGCCGGCAATGCGTTGCGGTCCAGCTTGCCGTTGGGCAGTTGTGGCAGACGTGCCATGCAGATGATGTGAGCCGGGACCATGTATTCGGGCAGGGTCACTTTGAGTTGCTGCTTGATCTGTACTTCGTTCAGATCGTTGCCACCGACATAGCCCAGCAGCTGTTTGCCGCTCGCCCCGTCACGCACGATGACCAGCGCTTCGCGCACGCCTTCACAACCCTTGAGGGCGGCTTCGATTTCACCGGCCTCGATGCGGAAGCCACGAATCTTGATCTGGTGATCGATGCGACCCAGGTATTCCAGCAGGCCCTGGCTGTTCAAGCGCACGCGGTCGCCGCTGCGATAGATGCGCTCGCCCGCCCGGAATGGATGCGGCAGGAAGCGTTCGGCGGTGGCGCCAGGACGGTCCAGATAACCCCGCGCCACCGCGCCACCCAGATACAGTTCGCCGGCGATGCCTTGTGGCAGCGGATTGAGGTCCGCGTCCATCACGTAGCCCTGACGATCTCCTACCAGGTCACCGATTGGTGCATAGGCGGTGCTGAAGTCGGCCGTCTCGGCAGACGCCAGCCACAAGGTTGGCGTGACCACGGTTTCAGTCGGTCCGTAGCCGTTGATGATCCACAGCGGCTGCAGGTTGCGAATCACCTCGTGCAGCATTCCGCGGCTGAAGGCCTCGCCGGCAAAACAGTAGGTTTTCACGCCTGGTCCCTTGCCTTGCAAACCGGCCCAGTCGGACAACTGGCGCAGGTAGCTCGGCGGGAAGGACGCGACGGTGATGCCTTCGCGGATTAACGTGTCGTAAGTCTGCTCGACGCTCCACAGCTCCTGATCGCGCAGCACCACGCGAGCGCCGTAACACATCGGCATCATCCAGCCTTCGTGGGCGCCGTCGAAGCTGATCGACAGGAAGTGGAACTTGCGGTCCTCGGCGGTGAAACGGTAGCGCTCGCCGATGGTCTGGATGTGCATCGAGATGTCGCCGTGGGCGATGGCGGCACCCTTTGGCTTGCCGGTCGAACCCGAGGTGTAGATCAGGTACGCCAGCTGCTGCGGATGAATCGTCACCTCTGGCGCAGTTTCGGGCTCAGCCGAGATATCCAGCTGATCCAGATTGAGCAGCGGCACATCGCCGACCGGCACCCGATCCAGCGCCGCATCGTGGGAGATCAGCAGCTTCACGCCGCCGTCTTCGAGCATGTAACGCAGGCGCTCGGTCGGGTAGTCCGGGTCCAGCGGGATGTAGGCGCCACCGGCCTTCAACACCGCCATGAACGACAACCACAAATCCACACCGCGCTCCATGGCAATTGCCACGCGAACTTCGGTGCCGATGCCGCGAGCGCGCAGGGCGTGGGCCAACTGATTGGCGCGGCGGTCGAACTCGGCGAAGGTCAGGCGCTGCTCGCCATGGATCAGGGCGATGGCGTCCGGACGCAAGCGAGCGTGATCGGCGATCAGCTCGTGAATCGGGCGCTCGACGTAGCGCGAGAACGGCGGCTGGTTCCAGCCGTTCATTTCATTCACGTCATCCTCGCTGAGCATCGACAGGTCGCCGATCCGCGCTTCGGGGAATCGGCAGATTCCGTCCAGCAGTGTCTGGAAATGCCCGCACAGGCGCTCGATCTGTCCGGCGCTGAACACGTTGCTGTGGTAGTTCACATGGATGCGCGCGCGCTCGCCCGCCACCACCGCCAGGCTCAGCGGGTAGTGGGTCTTGTCGCTGAGTTCGACTGCGCCCAGCTCGATGCCGCCGACTTGCTTGTCGCGCAGCACGGCGTCCACCGGGTAGTTCTCGAACACCACCAGGCTGTCGAACAGATCACGGCCCGCATGCCCGGCGTAACGCTGGGCTTCGAACAGCGGGGTATGTTCGTGCTCGCGCAACTCCAGATTGTGCTGTTGCAGCTCATTGAGCCAGTCACCGACCGTCTGCTGCGCCTGGGGTGCCTGCACCAGCGGCAGGGTGTTGATGAACAGCCCGAGCATGCGCTCGATGCCCGGCACTTGGGCCGAACGGCCGGACACCGTGGCGCCGAAAGCCACCCGCTGCTGACCGGTGTAGCGTTGCAACAACAGCACCCACACGGCCTGAATCAGGGTATTGGCGGTCACGCGCTGGCGGCGGGCTGCCGTGCTCAGCAGCTCGCTGTCCAGATGCATAGTCTTGACCAGCACCTGGGTCGGCAGCGGCTCGCCACTGGTCGACGTCGGTGCGGTCAGGGCCGTGGCCATCAGGGTCGGCTGTTCGAAACCGGCCAGATGGGTCTGCCAGAACCGGGCGCTGTGCTCGGCGTCGCGGCTGTTGAGCCACTGCACGTAATCGCCGTAGCGCCCGGCAGGTTGAGGCGCGGCCTCGGACATCGCCGCCTGAATCACCTCGCCCAGCACCGCCGCGCTGCTCCAGCCATCGAGCAGAATGTGATGGAAGGTCCACACCAGTTTCCACAGGGTCTCGCTCTGGCGCACCAGCAGCACGCGCATCAGCGGCGCGTCTTGCAGGTTGAACGGGGTTTCCCTCTCAGCCGCCAGCACCTCGCTGAGTGACTCGGTGCGCCCACGCAGGTCCAGTTCGCGAACCTCAAGCAGCGCATCGCGGCGGATCAGTTGCACCGGTTGCTGGCTGCCGCTCAGGCGCAGGAACGAGGCACGCAGGATCGGATGGCGCTGCACCGCTGCCGCCCACGCCGATTTGAATCGCGCCAGCGGGAGGTGATCAACGTCCAGCGCCACCTGGTTGATGTACAGGTCGCGGGCATCGTCAGCGGACTGCACGTCGCTCAGTTCGCTGTGGAACAGCAGGCCCTGCTGCATCGGCGTCAGCGGATACAGCTGCTCGATGTCGCGGGCGGCGACCGGCAGCGCGTCCAGTTGCGCCTGGGTCAATTCCAGCGCCGGGAAGTCCGAAGGGGTCACCGCCGAGTGGCTGCGGCAGTGCTCGATGATTTCGTCCAGCGCCACCGCGTAGCCGTCGAGCAGGCGTCGAATCGACGCAGCTTCGTGACGCTCACCGCTGTAGCTGCAGGTCAGGCTGAACTGGCCGTCGCGCACCTGGGCATCGATGGACAATTCGCAGGCCAGCGGCGCATCGGCGGCACGCTGGGCACCGCTGCCTTCTGCGGACAGGCGGAACAGCCCACTGCTGTCCTGCACGCGGCCCATGTAGTTGAACAGCACGCAGCCTTCCAGCGACGGCAACGCCTCGCCGCGCAGATGACGAAGCAGACCGTAGCCCAGGCCGCCATTGGGCACGGCGCGCAGGGTTTGCTTGGTGTGCTTGAGCGCTGCATCGAGACTGTCGTGAGCCTGCAGGCTGACCGGGTACAGGCTGGTGAACCAGCCCACAGTGCGGGCCGGGTCGATGCCGTCGAACAGGTCTTCACGGCCATGGCCTTCCAGCGCGATCAACGCACGGGGCTGGCCACTCCACTGGGCAAGGGCGCGGGTCAGCGCGGTCAGCAGCAGGTCGTTGATCTGGGTGCGATAGGCCGCAGGCGCCTGGTTGAGCAGCGCCTGGGTGCGAACGGCGTCCAGTTGCAGGTGCTGATGTTGCACGACGCTTTGCTGCGCTTTGCCTTGCGGGTTGGCACAGGGCAATTGCGGCGCGGCGGGCAGGTTGCGCCAGTAGTCGGCCTCGGCCAGCAGCGCATCGCTGTAGGCGAAATCCAGCAGCCGATTGGCCCAGCGCTGGAACGGCAGGCCCTTCTCGCCCAGATCGATGGTCAAACTCGCCTGAGCCTGTACGTAGGCGTTGTGCAGGTCTTCGAGCAGCAGCCGCCACGACACCCCGTCCACCACCAGGTGATGCACAACCAGCAGCAAACGCTCGCCGCCTTCGGCCAGTTTGAACTGCACGGCGCGCAGCAGCGGGCCGTCGGTCAGGCTCAGGCTGGCCTGGGCTTCATCGCAAATCTGTGCGAGCTGCCGGGCCCCGACCTCACGCTGCCAGAGCAAGCCTGCGGCACTTTCCTCGGGGCGATAACGCTGTTGCCAGTGGCCGTTGTCCTGCTGGATGAAGCTCATGCGCAGCGCGTCGTGATGATTGACCAGCGCCTGTAGCGCCTGGGTCAGCGCCACAGGGTCCAACGCCTCGGACGGAGTCAGCAGAAGCGACTGGTTCCAGTGGCTGCGGTTGGCCATGGGTTGCTCGAAGAACCAGTGCTGGATCGGCGTCAGCGGGATGTCGCGGTTGAATTCGATGCGCGAGAGCGCAGCGGCTTCGTTGTGGTTGACCACCTGGGCCACCTGCGCGAGTTCAGCGATGGTCTGGCGTTCGAACATCTGCCGAGGCGTCAGCCCGATCCCGCGTTTCTTGGCGCGGGAAACGATTTGCAGGCTGAGAATCGAATCACCGCCCAGCTCGAAGAAGTTGTCCTGCCTCCCGACCTGCTTCACGCCCAGCAGATCCTGCCAGAGTTCGGCCAGATCGCTTTCCACGCCGGCCAGCGGCGCTTCAAAGGCACGTTGTTGCACCTGCGGTTCCGGCAGCGCCTTGCGGTCCAGCTTGCCGTTGGCCGACAGCGGGAACTTGTCCAACGTCATCAGGTGCGCCGGGACCATGTAGTCCGGCAAACGTTGTTTGAGCTGGGCGCGCAGTTGCTCTTCGTCGAAAGCTTGCGCGACGACGTAACCCACCAGTTGCATACCGGTCGCCAGCTGGCGCGCGACGACCACCGCTTCGCTGATCGCCGGATGGTCCAGCAGCGCCGATTCGATCTCGCCGATTTCCACACGCAGGCCGCGCAGTTTGATCTGGTGATCCAGACGGCCGAGGTATTCCACCGCGCCATCGGCACGCCAGCGGGCCAGGTCACCGGTGCGGTACAGGCGCTGGCCCTTGCCGAATGGGCTGGCCACAAAGCGCTCGGCGGTCAGGCCGGGACGCAGGTGATAACCACGGGCCAGGCCGTCGCCACCGATGTACAGCTCGCCCGGTACGCCGATGGGTTGTGGGTTCAGGCGGCTGTCGAGGATGTGCACTTGCAGGTTGGCGATCGGTCGGCCGATGGGTAGCGAGGCGCCCGGTTCGTTGCGGCACGTCCAGTGGGTAACGTCGATGGCCGCCTCAGTGGGGCCGTACAGGTTGAACAGCCCTGCGTTGGGCAGGCGTTGCAGGGTGTCCCGCGCCAGATCGGCAGGCAAGGCTTCGCCGGAGCAGACGATGCGTTTCAGGGACGCACAGCCGGACAGATCGTCCTGCGCCATGAACGCGGCCAGCATCGAGGGCACGAAGTGCAGCGTGGTGATCTGATGCTGGTCGATCAGAGCGCTCAACAAGGCAGGATCGCGATGATCGCCGGGCTGCGCCATGACCAGCCGGGCGCCGACCATCAGAGGCCAGAAGAACTCCCAGACCGAGACGTCGAAGCTGAATGGGGTCTTTTGCAGGACGGCATCGGTTGCATCGAGTTGATAAGCCTCCTGCATCCACGCCAAGCGGTTGAACAGCGCTGCGTGGGTGTTGCCCGCGCCCTTCGGCTTACCAGTCGAGCCGGAGGTGTAGATCATGTAGGCCAGTTGCTCGGGATGAATATCCACAACTGGCGCCGTCACGGGCTGATCGCTGACAGCCAGACGATTCAGATTCAGCACCTGCACGCCGTCAACCACCGGCAGTTCATCGATCACCGCGTCATGGCTCAACACCAGACCAACGCCTGCGTCTTCCAGCATGTAGCGCAAACGATCCACCGGATACTCAGGATCCAGCGGCACGTAAGCAGCGCCCGCCTTCACCACCGCATACAGCGCAACCACCATTTCCACAGAACGCAAAGCGGCAACGCCCACCAGCGACTCACGCCCCACGCCTTGAGCGCGAAGGTAGTGCGCAAGCTGGTTGGCACGCTGATCCAGTTCCCGATAGGTCAGCGCCCGCTCGCCAAAGCGCAAGGCTTCACGATCAGGATGCAACTGAGCCAAGCGCTCGAACTGCCGATGCACGACGAACTCGTCAGTCGCCCAGTCCCGCGCCGTGTCATTGACCAAGGCCAGTTGCGCCCGATCCTGCAAATCCAGCAGTTCAAAATCACCAATCGCCGCATCCGGCTGCTCCAGCAACTGCGCAAACAACTGCACGAAACGCTGATGCAGACGCTCGACCGTGCCGTGGTCGAACAGGTCCGTGGCGTAATTCCAGTTGCCCGCCAGTTCACCCGCCGCGTTCTCCCAGGTGTGCAACGCGAGGTCGAACTGGGCGCTGCCGCTGTCCAGCGGCATCAGGGTGGCGCTCAGGCCCGGCATCAGTTGCAGCGCTTCGTCCTGGCGCTGCTGATGGTTGTACAGCACCTGGAACAGTGGGTTGTGACTCAGGCTGCGCTCGGGTGCCAGGGCATCGACCAGTTGTTCGAACGGCAGGTCCTGATTGGCCTGGGCACCTTGGGAGGCGTGGCGCACGTTGTCGATGATGCGGTTGAAACTGGCGTCGGCAGTGACGTCGCCACGCAGGATCTGGGTGTTGACAAAGAAGCCGATCAGCGCCTCGGTTTCCGCCCGCTGGCGCCCGGCAATGGGTACGCCGATGCGCAGGTCGTTCTGGCCGCTCAGGCGCTGCAGCAACACCTGATAGCCCGCCAGCATTACAGTAAACAGGGTCACGCCGCGCTGTCTGGCCAGCTCGCGCATGCGGGTTGAAAGCGCTGCGTCGAAGCTGAACGGCAAGCGCGCACCACGGAAACTCTGCCGAGCCGGGCGCGGGCGGTCTGCCGGCAGTTCCAGAACCGGTGGCTCATCCCCCAGTTGCTGTTTCCAGTATTCCAACTGACGATCAGCCTCACCCGCTTCCAGACAGGCGCGCTGCCACAGGGCGACGTCGGCGTAGTTCAGCGGCAACTGCGGCAGGGCTTGGTCGTCACCTTCCAGCGCTGCGCGGTAGGCCTGAACGAAATCCAGCAACAGCACCTGAATCGACCAGCCATCGGCAATGATGTGGTGCAGGCAGACCAGCAACACATGCTCATCTTGCGAACGTTCAACCAGCGCCACGCGCCACAGCGGACCCTGCACCAGATCGAACGGGCGACGGGCGAACTCATCGGACAGCGCCTTGAGTTCTTCATCGCTGGCCGCGCTAAGTCGCTCAAACGGCAACACTTGCTGCACCAACACCACTTGCTGCGGCGTGCCGTCCTCTGCGGTGTCGAACACCGTACGCAGGCTGGCGTGACGCTGGGCCACGCGTTCGAAGGCCGATTGCACGGCTGCGGTGTTCAACGCGCCTTTCAGGCGCAGGGCACCCGGCAGGTAATAGGTGCTGTTGCCAGGTTCCAGTTGCTCCAGGAACCACAAGCGCTGCTGGGAAAAGGACGTCGGACTGCGCTCGCCCGCCACGCCGGACGGAATCGGCAGCGCCGACGCATCCAGCCCCTGTTCGCGCAGCTTGCCCAAAAACACCCGGCGCTGTGCCGCGCCCAGGCTGAGAAAGCGCGTAGCCAGGGCCAGCAGCTTGCTTTGCGAAGTCATGCTCGGTTGCGACATCAGTTGCTTTCCTCCAGCTCATTCATGAACTCGTCCAGGGCATCGAGCCCCTCGAGCGTCAGGGTCTGCCCCTGCAAGGTGTCGATCAGGGCCGCCTGTGCGGCAACGGTGGTGGCTTCGAAGGCCTGCGCCAGCGGAATGCTCACCCCCAGGCGCTCGCGAATGCGCGACAACAGCCGTGTCGCCAGCAACGAGTGCCCGCCCAGTTCAAAGAAGTTGTCATCGCGCCCTACCCGCTCGACTTTCAGCAGGCCCTGCCAGAGTTCGGCGAGCACCTGCTCGCGCTCACCCTGGGGCGCTTCGAAGTGGCGCTCCTGTAGCGTCAGCGCAGGCAAGGCCTTGCGGTCCAGCTTGCCGTTGGCGTTGCGCGGCAAGCGGTCCAGCAGCATCACGTGGGCCGGCACCATGAACGCCGGAAGCTCCTGGGCGAGCGCGGTTTTCAAGACATCAACGGACAGCGTGTGCGAAGGCGCAACGACCACGTGCGCCACCAGTTGCGGGCCATGGGCCGTCGGTTGCGCACTGACCACCGCGTCATGCACGGCGGACTGGGCCAGTAGCACGTTTTCGATTTCACCCAGTTCGATGCGCTGGCCGCGGATCTTCACCTGGAAGTCCGCTCGGCCGACGTATTCCAGCGCGCCTTCGGCGTTCCAGCGCACCAGGTCACCGCTGCGGTACAGCCGCGCACCGGGCTCACCGAACGGATCGGGCAGGAAGCGCTCAGCGGTCAGCCCGGGGCGCGCCGCGTAACCGCGACCGACCCCGACGCCGCCGATGTACAGCTCGCCCACCACACCCGGCGCTGCCAGTTGCAGGCTGGAATCGAGCACGTACAGACGGTTGTTGTCGGTGGCCCGGCCAATTGGCATGTTCGACCTGGCCGCCGGGGCCGCCGTCAGCGTGTGCAGCGCCACGTCATCGGCGCACTCGGCCGGGCCATAGGCATTGACCAGCGGCACGTTGGGGTAGCGTGCGAACCAGCGCGAGGCCAGGTCTACCGTCAGCGCTTCGCCAGTCGGCAGCAACCAGCGCAAGGCATCGAGCTTGTGCGGGGCCACCGCGAGCATGCCGTCGATCACCGCAGGCACGCACTCCAGAACACTGACCTGATTGGCGACCACCTCCTCCAGCAAACGCTGGGGATCGTGCACCACCGCATCCGGCAGAATTTCCACTCGCCCGCCGAACAGCGGTGCGGTGAGGAACTGCCACACCGAAATATCAAACCCGGTGGCGGCGGTCTGGGCGATCACATCGCCCTCGGCCAGGCGCAGGTACGGCAGCTTGGACATCTGGTTGTTGAGCATGCCGCGCTGGTTGACCATCACCCCTTTCGGCTCGCCGGTGGAACCTGAGGTGTAGATCACGTAGGCCAGTTGCTCGGCGCTGGCGTAGCGGCCGGGGTTGGTCTCGACGGTGCCTGCCAGCAGGTCCTCGAGAATCAGCAGCCGTGGCTTGACCTCGGCCAGTTCGACAATGGCCCGAACCTGCGCCAGGCAGTCGCGGGGCGTGAGCAAAACCTGCGCCCTGCTGCTCACCAGCATGCGCGCACTGCGCCCGGCCGGATGGCGGTCGTCCAGCGCCAGGTAGGCAGCACCGGCCTTGAACGCGCCGATAATCATGCTCAGCAACGCCAGGCCACGCGGTGCATAGAGCGCCACCACGTCGTCGCCTTCTACACCGGCGGCGATCAAGCCATGGCCGATGCGGTTGGCCTGGCGGTTGAGCTCGCTGTAGCTCAGGCTCTGGCCCTGGCACCGCGCGACCTCCAGCGAAGGATGGGCCTGCACCCGGGACTCGAAACGCTCCAGATAACTGATGCCGTACCAGTGTTTTTCCACCGGCCCCTCGCCCTGTTGCAAGAGCTGCTCGCGCTCGGCCTGTTCCAGCAACTGTAGATGGCCGAGGGTCTGTTGCGGGTTGTCGATCAACTGCGTCAGCAGACGACGGAAATGCCCCACCAGGGTGGTCATGTCGTTGTCGTTGAAGCGACGGGTGTCGTAGGTCAGTTGCAGTTGCAGCGACTCGCCCGGCAGCAACACCACGGTCAACGGGTAGTTGGTGTGGGTGCGGTTGGCCAGGGGGTTGATCCGGTATTCGTTCACGGCCTGCTGAACCTCTGCGCCCAACGGAACGTTTTCAAAGACGAACAGGCTGTCGAACAGCGGCTGGCCACGGGGGGTGTCGGCCAGCAGCTGGATGTCAGCCAGGGACATATGCTCGTGCTGACGCATCTCGGCGTTCTGCGCCTGCAAGGCATTGAGCAGCTCCAGCGCCGGGGCGCCCGCACCCGGACGCTTGAGGCGCAAGGGCAAGGTGTTGATGAACAGGCCCAGCGCGCCTTCGATGCCCTCAAGCTCGGTGGGACGGCCGGCGACGGTGACGCCGAACAGCACCTCGTCGCGATCAGCGTGCTGCATCAGCAACAGTGCCCAGGCGGCCTGCACGAACGTGTTGGCGGTCAGGCGATGCTGGCGGGCCTGATCGGCCAGTTTCGAGGTTTGTTCGACGCCCAACGCCAGCGTGACGTCGCGCATCTGCGGCTCACCGTGCGGGCTGTGGCGGTACGGCAGCGGCGTGACATCGGTGAACCCGGCCAGCGCCTGGCACCAGTAGTCACGGCTGACGGCTTCGTCCTGCTCGGCCAGCCAGGCGAGGAAGTCGCGGTACGGTCGCGCGGCCGGCAAGCTGACGTGACGCCCCTCCAAGTGTGCGCGGTAATGAGCGAAGAACTCGGTGAGCATCAGGCCACGGCACCAGGCGTCGATCAGCGCATGGTGATGGCTCTGCACGATGCGGAAATCCGCCTCGCCGAACTTGACCAGGCGCAAGCGCAAGAGCGGCGCACGGGCGAAGTCGAAACCTTGCTCGCGCTCGGCGGCGAGCAGCTCTTCAAGCTCCGCTTGGGCCGCCTCGCGGGATAAGTGACTGAGGTCGATCAACTGCGCAGGCGACGGCACGCGGCGCATCACCACCTGGCGCTGCACGCCGCTCTCCAGGCCATGGAACGCCGTGCGCAGGGCCGGGTGACGCTGCACCACTTGCTGCCAGGCGAACTTGAAGGCGTCGAAATCGACGTGGCTGCCGACTTCGTACTGGTCCTGCATCAGGTAGATGCCGTTGCCCTGCTCCAGCAGGCTGTGCAGCAGAATCCCCTGTTGCATGGGCGCCAGCGGCAGGATGTCCTCGATGTCACGCGCCGGGATTTCCAGGGCGTCCAGCTGGGCCTGATTGAGGCCCGCCAGCGGGAAGTCCGACGGGGTGACCCCGGCGTTGTGCTCGTCGCTGCAATGGGCGATCAGCTGCAGCAGTTGCTCGCGGTACAGCGCCACCAGCTCCTCGATGGTCTGGCGGCTGAAGCGCTGGCGACTGAATGTCCAGTCCAGGTGCAACTGGCCGTCGCGTACCTGGCCATCCACCGCCAAGGCATTGGCCAGCGGTCCCTTCGGGTCACGCAGATTGCCAGGCGCCAGGCCCGACAGCGAGAACAACGCGCCCTCGGTATCGTCGAAGCGGCCGAGGTAGTTGAAGGTCACGCCCTGCCCCACCAGTTCGGGCAAGTCCGCTTTCGACAAGTACCGCAGCACGCCGTAGCCCAGGCCTTTTTCCGGCACCGCACGCACGGTTTCCTTGACCGCCTTGAGCGTGGCGATGGCGTCATCGCAGGCGTCCAGCGCCACTGGATAGAGGCTGGTGAACCAGCCCACGCTGCGGCTCAGGTCCAAGGCACCGCTTGAGTCTTCACGGCCGTGGCCTTCCAGACTGATGACATGCCGACGGCGCCCGCTCCATTGCCACAAGGCCTGGTACAGCGCCGCCAGCAGCAGGTCGTCGATGCGCGTGCGATAGGCCGCCGGGGCTTCGCTGAGCAAACGGCGGGTGTCCTGTGCATCGAGGGTCAGGCTGAGGGTTTCGCCATCGCCGACCAGGCTTTGAATGGAGCTATCCCCTGGCAGGCAGGCGTCATCGAGGTGCAGCGCCTGCCAGTACGGCAGTTGCGCGGCCAGCTCGGTGCTCTGCGCCAGATTCTGCAGTGACTGCGACCAGGCCTGGAAGCTGGCGGTCTTTTCCGCCAGCGCCACAGGCTGTCCCGCCGCGAGACGGCTATAAGCATGTTGCAGGTCTTCTAGCAGCACCCGCCACGACACACCATCCACGGCCAGGTGATGGATTGCCAACAACAGGCGACCTTCCCCTGAAGGCAGGCGTGCGTGCACCACCCGCAGCAACGGACCGGTCTCGATGTTCAGGCTGCGCTGGGCTTCATCGCCGAGGGACGCCAGGTCTTGTTCGCGAGCCAGTTCGCAGGTCCAGAGCACGCGCTCGGCACTCTCGCTGTCGCGATAACGTTGCAGCCACTGCCCGTCGCTGCCTTGATGGAAGCTCAGGCGCAGGCTGTCATGCTGGGCCAACAGCACCGCAAGCGCCTGCTGCAACAGCGCAACGTCCAGCGCTTGCGGCAAGTTCAGCAACAGCGACTGGTTCCAGTGCGCACGCTCACTGACTGGCAACGCAAAGAAGCGCGCCTGGATTGGCGCCAGGGCGAAGTCACGGGGGGCAACCGGTGGGGCAACCGGAGCGGCAGAAGGCTTGGCCTCGGACAGCACGGCCACTTGCGCAAGTTCTGCGATGGTCTGCTTTTCGAACAGCTGCTTGGGCGTCAGGCGAATGCCCTGACGACGGGCCCGGGCGATGATCTGCAAGCTCAGGATCGAGTCGCCGCCCAGGGTGAAGAAGTTATCGTGGCGGCCCACACTCTCGACGTTCAGCGCTTTCTGCCAAAGCTCGGCCAGGGTGGCTTCGACGCCTTCATGGGGCGCTTCAAAGCTTTGCGAAACCAACTGCGGCGTCGGCAGGGCTGCATGATCGAGTTTGCCGTTGGCGGTGACCGGAAATGCTTCAAGGGTCAGCACGTGGCTGGGGACCATATAGTCCGGGAGGCTCTCGGCCAACTGCGAACGCAGGGCCTCGCCGTCGACCTGCTGGCCCTTGCCGATCAGCGCATAAGCGATCAACTGGCCGCGATCATCGACCCGCACATGGGCGTCACGCAGGCCATCGAGGGTACGCAAGCGTTGGGCGATTTCACCCAAGGCCACACGGTAGCCACGGACCTTGACCTGATCGTCGGCGCGGCCGAGGAACTGGATCTGCCCGTTGGCCAGCAGGCGGGCGCGGTCACCGCTGCGATACAGGCGAGCCCCAGAGCCGTTCGGATCGGGGATGAACACCGCAGCCGTCAGCGCCGGGCGGTCGTGATAGCCACGGCCCAGGCCCGGCCCGCCGATGTACAGCTCGCCGACGTCACCCTGCACCACAGGTTCGAGCTGATCGTTGAGCACCAATGCCACAGCGTTTGGCAGCGGACGGCCGATGGGCGCGGACTGCGCGGTGGGCGTGGCGTCAGGCAGTTCATTGCTGAGCACGCCGACGGTGGTTTCAGTCGGGCCGTAATGGTTGATGACCCGACAGCCTGGCTTGAGGCGTTTGACTTGCGCCACCAGCCCCCACGGCAGCGCGTCGCCACCCAGAATCAGCACCTGTTCCGGCAATACATCGGCGGCGTTGGCCGCTTGGAGCAGACCGCTCAGGTGAGTCGGGACGATCTTCAGCACGCTGACTTTGTGCTCGCTCATGTAGGCGGCGAAACGGTCGGCGTCGTTAGTCCGCTCCGGGCTGATGAGGTGCAAGGTGCGCGCCGAGCAAAGGGCACCGAACAGCACGGTGTGGCCCAGGTCGGCACCGACGGTTGAGACCATCGCCATGCTCGCCTGGCCGTCGAATTCAACGCGCTTGAGCAGGCCTTGAACGTAGTCGGCCAGGGCGCCGTGGCTGATGACCACGCCTTTTGGCGTGCCGCTGGTGCCTGAGGTGTAGATCAGGTACGCGGCCTGTTCGGGATGGATCTGCACTTGCGGCGCCACGGCCGACTGACCGCGCCAGACGGCGTCAGCGTCCACCGCGATCACTTGACCCTGGTAATCGGCAGGGGCTGACGCATCGCTTACCAGCCAGCGCGCACCGCTGTCGGCCAGCACGAACGCGTGGCGCTCGGCGGGCCATTTCGGGTCCAGCGGCACATAGGCAGCGCCGGCCTTGACGATGGCCAGCAGGCTGACCACGAACTCCACCGAGCGCTCCAGAAGCACCCCGACGCGGCTTTCGGCAACGACACCCGCCTCACGCAGGTACTGCGCCAGGCGATTGGCCTGGGCGTCGACTTCGGCAAAACCAACCCGTTGCTGTTCATGCTGCAAGGCAGTGGTGTTGGGCTGTGCCTTGACGCTGGCGTTCCACAGCTCCAGCACATCAGTGGCGGGGAACGACACGGCTTCGGCGTCCAGCCGTGAAGGCATGGCAGACACCTGCAGATCGCTCAGGCGCCCCTCGGGACGAGCCACCACTTGCGCGCAGATGCGCAGCAGGTCGGCAGCGAAACCGGCGATGCGCGGCTCGTCGAACAGGTCGCAGGCATAGGTGAACACCGCCTGGATGCCGTCGGCGCTGTCGGTGATGTCCAGGCCCAGGTCGAAGTGCGCCGAGAAGTCGTCGAGTTGGTTGACGTCCATGCGCACGTCGCCCATGTCCACGTTCTGTGGCAACACGAACTGCTGGGTGAATTTCACCTGGCACAGCGGGTTGTGGCTGAGGTTGCGGCTCACGCCCAGCGCCTCGACCAGTTGCTCGAACGGCAGGTCCTGATGATGCTGCGCGCCCAACGCCGTGTGCTTGACCGCCTCGACCAGCGCACTGAACGACTGCTGTGGGGAGACGTCGGTGCGCAGCACCAGGGTGTTGACGAACAGGCCGATCAGGCCCTCGGCCTCGGTGCAGGTACGCCCGGCCACCGGCACGCCGACGCGCAGATCGGTCTGGCTGCTGTAGCGCTGCAACAGGGTCTTGTAGGCCGCCAGCATGACCATGAACAGCGTGGCGCCGTGACCGGCAGCAAGCTCCCGCAGCCCTTGGCTCAGCGTGCTGTCGAAGGCGATGGCGTAACGTGCGCCGCGATGACTTTGCTGGGCCGCACGCGGGCGGTCGCTTGGCAGGTCGAGCACCGGCTGGGTGTCGCCCAGGCGCTCGCGCCAGTACGTGAGTTGACGCTCGCGCTCGCCAGCGGCCAGACGCTCACGCTGCCAGGCGGCGAAATCGGCGTACTGAATCGGCAGTTCCGGCAGCGCGGGCGTTCGGCTGTGTGCATGGGCTCGGTACAGCGCGGCGAAGTCCTTGAGGATGACCTGCACCGACCAGCCGTCAGCGATGATGTGATGCAGCACCAGCACCAGTTGTTGCTGGTCTGCGGCCAGACGCACGTTGAGCACGCGCCACAGGGGACCGGTCTGCAGGTCCATCGGTTGCTCGACCGCAGCCTTGGCCAGTTTGCCCAGGGCTTCCACCGGCTGGGCGTGCAGGCTCAAGTCGTGACGCTCGATGATGACCGGTTGCGGCGCGTGAATGCGCTGCACCAGCATCTCGCTGGCGTCGATGGCGAAGGTCGTGCGCAGGCTCTCATGCCGCGCCGCCAGATCGTCGAAGCTGCGCTGCAGGGCGAGATCATCCACCGCGCCGTTCAGGCTCAATTGCCCGCACAGGTGATAGGCGCTGCTGTCCGGCTCCAGTTGCGCGAGGAACCACAGCCGTTGCTGGGCGAAGGACTGCTCCGGCGCGGTATCGCGCGGGATGCGAGCCACGGCCCGTGGGCGTTCGCCGCTGCGGGTCTGGCTTGCGACATGGGCGCTGAACTGGCCAAGGATCGGGTGCTCGAACAGGTGCGCCGGTTCCAGCTTCATGCCCAGCTCGCGGTTGAGCCGCGACAGCACCTGGACCACGCCCACCGAGTCGCCGCCACGGGCAAAGAAGTGATCCTGTGGGCCGAGGTCTTGCTTGCCCAGCACTTCGCGCCAGGCGGCCAGCACTTCGGGCAGAACAGGTTGCGCCTCGGCAGTACCCGGCTCAGCGGCGGTGTCGAGCAGGCGCCCGTCCTGCCAGATCGCGAAGCTGTCCAGGCTGCCGTTCTGCCAACCGGCCCGGCAGGCCGAACGCTGCAACTTGCCGCTGGTGGTGCGCGGCAAGGCGCCCGGTTCCAGCAGCACGATGACTTTCGGCGCCACCAGAAAGAGTTCGGACACCGCATCGCGCACCGCTTCGCAGATCATCTGCGGCTTCATCAGGCGGCGCACGTTGCGGCTGATTTCCAGCGCCAGACCCACGCCCTCGGCGCCCTGCTCGTCGGTCACCGGGAAGGCGGCGATGCGCCCGCGACGCAGCAACTCGACGCTCTTTTCCAGGGACTGTTCGATGTCCTGCGGGTAGAGGTTCTGGCCATTGAGGATAATCAGGTCCTTCAAGCGGCCACTGATAAACAGCTCACCGGCACTGGCAATCCCCAGGTCACCGCTGCGCAGCCAGCGCTGGCCGTCGTGCTGGACGAAGGTCTGGGCCGTTGCTTCGGCGTTCTGCCAATAGCCTTCGGCAACGCTGGGCCCGGCGATCCAGATTTCACCCACTTGCCCTTGCGGGAGCACCTGTTGGGTCGCCGGATCGACGATGCGCAGGTCATGATCGTCACGGCACCAGCCGCAACCCGGCAGGCGGCTGGTGGCGTTCCCATTGGCGAACAGCGCTTCGGCAGAGTCCCCCGGCGCCAATTGGTTGCCGTCGAAACGCTTGATACCGAACGGCTTGTCGCGCATGGCCGCGGCCACGAACAGCGTGGCTTCGGCCAGGCCATAGCTGGGGGTCAAGGCGCGGCGGTCGAAACCGGCGGCGGCGAAGTGCTCGCTGAAGGCGTCCAGAGTCGCGATGCGGATCGGCTCGGAGCCGGAAAACGCCAGGCTCCAGCTGTCGAGCTTGAGATTCTTCACGGCGCTGGGCTTGATCCGCTCGACGCACAAGCGATAGGCGAAATCCGGGCCGCCGGAAAAGGTGCCGCCGTACTGACTCATGACTTCCAGCCAGCGCGCCGGGCGACCGAGGAAATAATTGGGCGACATCAGGTTCAGGGTGCCGCCGTAATACAGCGGCAGCAGCAGGCCGCACATCAGGCCCATGTCGTGGTACAGCGGCAGCCAGCTGACCCAGCTTTCGGTGGCGGCATCGGTGACGAAGTGTCGGGCCATGGCCACTTCGTTGGCCATCAGGTTGTTGTGCGAGACCATCACGCCCTTGGGCGCGCTGGTAGAACCGGAGGTGTACTGCAGGAACGCCAGCGACGAGGTGTCGATCAGCGAGGGCTGGAACGATGCCTGCCAGCCGTGGACCTCTTCGATGGCGACAAAGCGCCCGCCCGCCGGCATGAAGGGTTGCAGCAGGTGCTGGAACTTATCCAGGTCTTCGCGGCGCCCCAGGACCATGCCGGGGGCGGCGTCCTGAAGGATGCCGGTCAGGCGATCCAGGTGCGTCTGGCGGTTGTACTCCGGCGCGAACGCCGGCACCGCGATGACCCCGGCATGCAGGCAGCCCAGGAACGCTGCCGCGTAGTCGGCGCCGGTGGGCAGGATCAGCACGCAGCGCTCGCCAGCCTGAGAGCCCAGGTGATGCTGGAGCAATCCGGCAATGGATCGCGCCTGCAGATCCAGCTCGGCGTAGCTGGTCAGCAGCGGTTCATGGTCTTCGGAAACGATGTGTCGAAGGGCAATCCGGTCCGGCTGGCTCTGCGCATAAAGGCCCACCAGTTCGGGAAAATGCGCGGCCTGATCTCGTATGGATTTCATTCTTTCACCTATTTGTTTCGGCAAGGCTCAACCCACAGGCAGCCTCTCGGGCCGCCCGCAACGTTGTGAGAAAAGAGTGGGTGGCCGGTCAGCGACCACCGTGACAGCGGGCGCGGATCAGCGCGCCAGTTTCAACGCCACGCGCTCGTGTGCACTGGCCGGTCGACTGGCGCAGGACTGCTCGTGCCCGTCGAAAATCGACTCGACCACTTCCTGGGAACGCACCGCCAGCACCGACAGCAGCGTGTCGCTCAGGCCGTGACTGTCTTCGCAGCAGCCCTGCAGGAATATGCCTGCGTCGCTGCCGGCGGTCAGAGGCAGGCGATAGTTGCGGTCCACGCCTGCGCCCTGAATGTAGTTCTGCACGCCTGCCAGCAACTCCAGGTGGTAGTCACGGCGGTAGCCGGTGGCGAGCACCACGATGTCGAAGGATTCGCTGTGCATCTGGTCATGGGGAGCATCGCGAAGGAACAGCTCGATGCCGGCGGCGCTGACTTCGGCGTGGGCCACTTCGCGGTTGGTCAGCAAGCGATGACGCTGCTCGCCGCGCACCTTCTGGTGATAGAGGCGCTGGAAGATGGTTTCGATCAGGTCGTTGTCCACCACCGAATAGTTGGTGTTGCGGAACTCCGCGAACAGCGCGTCGCGTCGCTCCTCGCTGTGGTTGAAGATGGTGTCGGTAAACGATGGATTGAAGATCTGGTTGACGAAGGGGCTGTCATCGGACGGCTTGAGCGCGCTGCCGCGAATCACCAGGCTGGCCTCGACGTTGTCGAAGCGGCTGGCCAGGTCTTCGAAGATTTCCGCCGCGCTCTGGCCGCCGCCGACCACCGCCACCCGCACCGGGCCGGGGCGATTGGTCAGCAGTTTTTCGATGCCGCCACGGTAGCCCGCCGAATGCAGCACCCGCGGATCACTCAGGCCGTCGAACGCCGCTGGCGCCTGGGGAATACCACCGATGCCGAACACCAGGTTGCGCGCCCGGCGCCGGGAAATGCCACCGCTCGGCCCACGGGACAGCACGTCCACCGCATTGAGCCGGCCGTCCTGGAAATGCGGTTCGACCGAGATCACTTCCTCACCGTAGTGCGCCTGCTCGGCAAAATGCGAGGCGGCCCAGCTCAGGTAGTCGGTGTATTCCTCGCGGGTCGGGAAGAAGGTCTTGAGGTTGATGAAGTCCTGCAGGCGCCCGCGCTCCTTCAGGTAATTCACGAAGGTGAAACGGCTGGCCGGGTTGCGCTGGGTGACCAGATCCTTGAGGAAGGAAATCTGCATGGTGGAGCCGTCGATCAGCATGCCTTCGTGCCAGTTGAACGCTGGCTTCTTCTCTAGGAAACACACCTTGGGCGCAAGACCTGTGCGCAGTGCATGCTCCTGGGTGGCGATGGCCAGTGCCAGGTTGGACGGGCCGAATCCTATGCCGATGTAGTCGTAGACGAGTTCCATGCTTCCCTCTCGTTTTGAGCGATGCACCCTCAGGTGGAGCCTTGCGTGACCCAGGTCACAGCGGCATTCGGGCAGTGAGTGCGCATCGAGAATGAGTAAGACTGATTATCATTACAAAGACGCCTGAGCCTTCAGGCTGTTTAGTCTCTGCCGATGAAAAACTTACAAAGCCTTTACGTTTTGCATCCGGTAAGCGCCGCCGATCTCGTGCACCGCATCGCGACTGGCGTTTTCCCGGCGATCGCCCTGCAATTCGCTGAGCTGGCCGGACTCCATCTTCACCAGCCGGTCGGCCAGGTCGAAGTACTGGTCGTCATGACTGATCGCGAACACGGTAATGCCTGCCTGTTTGAACATCGGCAGCAACTCGCGGTAGAAGAAACGTCGGAACAGCGGATCCTGGTCGGCGGCCCACTCGTCCAGCAGCAGGATGTCGCGCTTCTCCAGCAGCGCCAGTAGCAACGCCAAGCGCTTGCGCTGGCCCTGGGAGAAACGGGTGTCGAGCAGGTGCCCGTCGCCGATCTGCACCTTGTGTTTCATGTGCAGTTGCTCAAGCCAATGCTCGATATGCGGCGCGTCGGCGTTCTCGCCCTTCTCGCCCAGCAACTGCGAGAACAGGTGGAAGTCGGTGAACACGCTGGCGAACAGCTGACGGTAGGCGAGCCAGTCGTCTGCGCCGATTGCTTGGCCATCGATCAGGATCACCCCGGCCGATGGGCGATACAGCCCGCTGAGCAGGCGCGCCAGGCTGGATTTGCCGCTGCCGTTGCCGCCCATCAGGAATACCGTTTCGCCACGGCGCAGGGTCAGGTTGACCGGGCCCACGTCGAAGCCAGGCTCGTCGCCCTGAGGCGGGTAGTGATATTCCACGTCACGCAATTCCAGGGTCTGCCAATGGCCGGCGATGTGACTCGGCGCGACTTCAAAGCTGTCGTGATGATCGGCCAGCGCCAGGGACTCGACCTTGTCCAGCGCCACGCGCCCGGAAACCTGAGCCGGAATGGCGGCCACCGCCAGCACCAGCGGCGTGCGCATGAATAGCACGGTCAGCGCGTAGGTCGCTGCCACTTCGGTCGGCGCCCAGCCCAGGCCGTTGGCGAGGTAAAACGCCAGGCCGATGGTGCCCAGCACCATGATGTTCGCCCAGTTGCTGGCCAGGCCGTGGTAGCGGTCGGCCAGGGTGAAATGCTCGCGATAGCGCAATGCGGCGGCGTCGAAGGTTTCTTCGTACAGGCGGCGGGCCCGGTCGCGGTTCAGTGTCAGCTCCTTGCGCCCGTCGATCACGCCCTGATAGCTCTGGTACAGCTTGTCTTCGGACTCACGCAGCGCCCGGATGTGCGCGTTGAGCTTGCCCACCAGCAGCCAGCCGACACCCAGGGTGAAGACCATCCAGCACAGGGTGGTGACGAACAGCGAAGGTGAGAGCCACGCCAGATAACTGAACGCTGCGACGCTCAACACCGTGCCGTAGATCAGGTCCGGCAACTGCACGAAGGCCATGGTCACGGCGCGGATATCGCTGGACAGGCTGGCGAAGATCTTCGCCCCGCCGATGGCTTCGATGCGTTCGATATTGGTGTCCAGCAGGCGCTTGACCATCACCCGGCGCAGGCCGTAGACAAAACGATGCCCCAGCGCCGTCAACGAGAGCGAGGCACCGGATGCCAGCGCCAGCAGCACCGCGAGCATCAGGCCGAACTGCCACAGCGCGGTGCCCAGACCGTCGTGGGTGCTGATCATGCGCTGGTTGACGAACGCGATCACGCCCACGCTCAGCAGGCCGCTGCTGATGCTCAGCAACAGTACCATCGCGAGGGGCCAGCGGTATTGCTGGAAGACCAGACGAACTAATTTCATGGATGACTCCGGGCAGTAAAGGCAAAGGCAGAAAAAGTGAAACCCACGCTCAGATCTCGCCCAGCCGCGAGCGGCAATGGGACAGCGTGTCACGCAGGAGGAAATTGACCATGGTGGGCGAAGTGCCGATGACCTTGGCCACATCGCGCTGGGTGTAACCCTGGATCTGGCTGAGGTTGAAGACGATGCGCATGCGCTGGGGCAGCTCGTTGAGGGCGCCGACCAGCTGGCTGACCGACTCGCGCCCCGCCAGCACCCGTTCCGGCGAGACGTCGAAGCGTTGCTGCTCGTCGAGTTCGGCCTCGGCACCGTGGTTGCGCTCAAGGCGCTGACGACGCAGGCGGTCGATGGCCAGGTTGCGCACCACGCGGAACATGTAGCGCCCAGGCTCGGTGGACGCCAGGTCGCTTTCGAGCATTTTCACGAAGGCATCCTGCACCACGTCCTCGGCGCGGGCGCGACAGCCGAGGAATTTTGCAGCCAGGCGCAACAGCCCTTCCCGGTGGGTGTTGTAGGTGCCCATCAGGGCGTCGAGACGAGGATCGATCGCCACACAGGCCCCGCCAACTCCGGAGGAGCGAAGCCTTATCGGCTGGCTCATTGCAGGATGAAAATCCATGTTATTCGACATCCCCGGTTACAAAGGAACGCGAAGAATAACGCAAACGATTCTCATTGCAATGTAAGAAATTTTACCATCTTGTGAAACTTTCGATATAAGGCCGTGGTCGTTTTGTTGTCCGACGAGTGCCGGCCAGATGATGGCTAAACCGTCCCAAGCTATTGATTTAAATATTATTTTTAGTCTTGGTGGATTGTCGAACGAAGGGTCTGTTCAGGCTAGACGAGGGTTTATTCCCGTCAGAAAAATGTTTCACCGTCGATACATTTCGATTTGAACATGAGAATTGGGTCGCAGATTTTTAACAGGATTCACCCCACTCTCTGCACAGGATTTGCCATGGGCCGCCACGCACCAGCGCCGCCGCAAAACACTCGCATCGAGCGCGAACTGAGCCTGCGTGCAGTGCTCACCGGCGCCGTGCTGGGCATCCTGCTGACCCCCTCGAACGTCTACGCGGGCTTGAAGATCGGGTGGTCGTTCAACATGTCGATCATCGCGCTACTGGTGGGCTTTGGGCTGTGGCAGAGCCTGGCGCGGCGCAACGGCAATCTGCCGGCCTGGACGCTGCATGAAAGCAACATCAACCAGACGGTGGCGTCGGCCGCTGCGTCGATCATTTCCGGTGGGCTGGTGGCGCCGATTCCCGCCTACACCCTGCTCACCGGTCAGCAACTGGACCCGGTGCCGATGATGGCCTGGGTGTTTTCCGTGAGTTTTCTGGGCATCTGGATCGCCTGGTACCTGCGCCCTTCCCTGCTCAACGATCACGGCCTGAAGTTTCCGGAGGGCATGGCGACGCTGGAGACCCTGCAGCACATCTACCGCCACGGCCAAGAGGCGGTGGTGCGGATCAAGGTGTTGTTCGGCGCGGCGCTGTTGTCAGGGCTGGTGAAGTGGGTCGACGGCTTCATCTGGGCCATTCCACGCTGGGCGCCCACGGCGCAACTGGAACGGCTGACGTTCACCCTCGATCCGTCGCTGTTGCTGGTGGGTTTTGGCGGGATCATCGGCATTCGCGTCGGCCTGACACTGCTGTTCGGCGCGCTGCTGGCCTGGGGTGGGCTGGCGCCCTGGCTGATCGACCACGGCTGGGTGCTGCTTGCGCCAGACGCCAGCGGGCCGCAGTTCGCCAAGCTGGTGGAGTGGTTGTTGTGGCCCGGCGTGAGCCTGATGGTGTGTTCGACGCTCGCCGCTCTGGCGGTGCGGTTGTTCAAGGCACCGGGGCGTGTGTCGACGAGCAACACGCCTAAGGCCAAGGCGCCCTTCTCGGCTGGCCCTGCGCTGGGGCTACTGTTGTCCGTTGCGCTGGTGGTTGGCTTGCAAGCGGCGCTGTTCGGGATTGATCTGTGGATGGCGTTGCTGAGCATTCCGCTGGCGATCTGTCTTGCGGTGGTGGCGGCGCGGGTGGTGGGTGCGACGGGGATTGCGCCCATTGGCGCCATCGGCAAGCTGTCGCAACTGACCTTCGGGCTGATCGCGCCCGGTCAGGTGCCGATCAACCTGATGAGCGCCAACACCGCAGGCGGCGCGGCCGGTCAGTCCACTGACCTGATGAACGATTTCAAGGTCGGCCTGGCGATTGGTGCGACGCCGAAGAAACAGGTGGTGGCGCAGTGCATCGGGATCTTCATCGGCAGCGTGGTGGGGGTGCTGGTGTACCTGGCGCTGATTCCCGATCCGCAGCACATGCTGCTGACCGAGCAATGGCCAGCGCCTGCTGTTGCCACCTGGAAGGCCGTGGCGCAAACCCTGACCCATGGCCTGGCGTCTCTGTCGTCACAAATTCGCTGGGCAATTTTCTTTGGCGCGGTGGCAGGGGTGCTGCTGGGGGCGCTGGACAGCCTGCTGCCACAGCGCCTGGCTCGCTGGTTGCCGAGCACGGCAGCCCTGGGGCTAGCGTTCGTGTTGCCGGCGTCGACCTCGATGATGATGGGCCTTGGCGCGGTGCTGACCTGGATCGTCAGCCGCCGCTGGCCCAGCCTCACCGAGCGCTTCGCGATCACCGCCGCAGCCGGGTTGATTGCCGGGGAAAGCATCGTCGGGGTGGGTGCGTCGTTCTGGGAGATGTTCGGGAATTTCTGAAAGACGCCTAGGGCCCGTAGCAGCAGGGCTTGCCCGCGGGAGCGATCTTGAGGGCGCCGACGCCGGCAAGCCGGACTGCTACGGACCACACACACCGACACCGCCGCCAAACCTCTTGAGACCCCGAACTATTGATTGTATCGATAACCAACATACGCAAGATCGCCGTTCATTTTGCGGGCGCAGTTCAGGATCATGGCAACCTCGAAAATACGAACAAGGATTGCCCCCGATGTCCATCAACATGACCATTCTGCTGATGCTGATTGTTTCCTTCTCCATTGCATTGGCAGGTGTCGGGCAGTTCTGAACATCGTGGATCCTCAACGCAACGGCACCAGCCCACCTCGCTCGATGGCCTTGCTCGAGACGCCAGAGCGCAACCAGGCCAGCAATGCGGCGGCCTCCCCTGGGTGAGGGTTGCCTTTGACCTGCGCTGCCGAATAGAGCTTCATCTGCTGGAGCGAGTCAGGAATCAGGCCGACGATCTCGACGCCGCTGACCGATTGCAGCTCGCTCATCTGTTGCAAGCCGATCTGCGCCTCCCCTCTGGCCACTGTCTCACCGGCGGAATTCCCCACGACCAGCCTGTTCTTGAAGTCTTCGGGCAACTGCATGTGCGGGAACAGCCAGTGGATCAGGTACATGCCGCTGGCGTTATTGGAATACGCCACTGACGGCGCACTCACCAAGGCCTCGCGAAACGCTGCCCGGCTGCCGATATCCGGCCTGGCGCTGCCTGCGCGCACGGCCACGGCGATGAAGGATTTGCCGAAATCAATCCGCGACGCGCTGTCCACTCGCCCCTGGGCCACCAAGGTGTCCATGGTCGAGCGAGCGCTGAGCACTACATCCGCCGCCTGCGCCGCCGCAAGCTCGGCACCGGTCGATTGGCGCGATGCCTCCGGGAACTGCACCACCGCAAGCTTCGTCCCGCTGACGGTTTCATACTCGGCGACGAGGCTCTGCACGGCCGCGGAGATGGCATCGGCGCTGAACAGCGTCAGTGTGACGGGCGGTGCTTTTGCAGATGTTTTTGTAGATGTTTTTGCAGGCGCTGCGGCTTGAGCCTGGCTGCAGCACAGCAACGAAAGGCCCAGCACCAGGGCCGTCAATGAACGTATCACAGAGGGTGCTTCCTCGGGGGTAAAGGGTCGAACGCTAACCCAGACCTGCCCTATCAGGCATTAACCCAGGTTAAGAAAAGTTTAGTTTGCCCTATGGCGGGCCTGTTTTGGGCACCGATGGCCGTACAATGCCCGGTCATCCCAACCGGAGCACCCCATGAACCGAGCGTTGGTCATCGAGGATGACGAGGTCACCGCCCAAGGCATCATCGCCGAACTTGCCGCCCACGGCTTCACCACCCAATGGGCCGACAATGGCCGCGAGGGCCTGTCGCTGGCCATTGCCGGTGGTCATGACGTCATTACCCTGGACCGCATGCTGCCGGATTTCGACGGTCTGACCATCGTCAGCACCCTGCGCCAGCTCAACATCCAGACACCGGTGCTGATGATCAGTGCGCTGTCCGACGTCGACGAGCGCGTGCGCGGGCTGCGTTCTGGTGGCGACGACTACCTGACCAAGCCGTTTTCCATGGTCGAAATGGTCGCGCGGCTTGAAGTGCTGTTGCGCAACCCCGCCGCCACCGGCGCCGATCATTGCCTGTGCCTGGGCAACCTCAAGCTTGAGCTGATCGACCAGCGCCTGACCTGCGACGGCACCCCCATCGCCCTGCTGCCCACCGAATTCAAGCTGCTGACTTACCTGCTGCGCAACGCCGGGCAACTGGTCACCCGCACCATGCTGTTCCAGGAAGTCTGGGGTTATCACTTCGATCCGGGCACCAACATCATCGAGGTGCACATCGGGCGCTTGCGCAAGAAGATCGAAGGCCTCGCCACGCCGGTGATCCAGACCGTACGGGGAGCGGGCTATGTTCTGGTCGAAAAGGACTGACCGCTGGCGCTCCAGCAACAGCCGGCAGATCGGCCTGTATGCGCTGTTCTTCGTGGCCTGGGGCGCGATGTTTACCGGCGTGCTGTATTGGGAAATATCCCAGTATCTGGGCAAGGTCGCCGAACGCACGCTGATGCAGCGCGCCCATTACTACCAGAAGATCGACGACGCCTCGCTGGTCGGTGAACTCGCCGCCAGCGAAGCCTACGCCGTGGCGGGAATCGACGCCTACGGCCTGTTCGAAGCGGACGGGACGCACATCGCAGGCGACCTGCTCAAGCTGCGTTCCAGCCTGCCCGACGACGGGCGGGTGCATTATCTGGAGCGCGGTTTGAGCATCGCCCTGCCCGATGAACAGACCCGCAGTAGCCATGCCTTGAGGGTGAATCGACCGGACGGTCGAATCCTGATTCTGGCCCGTGACGGCGGTTCGATTTCAGCCGTTGGCGGGATCATCGGTCAGGCGTTGTTCTGGGGTCTTTCGCTGACGCTGATTCCGGGTTTGATCGGCTGGAGACTGTTGCGCCGCAGGCCCCTGCGCCGGGTCGAACGCTTGCAGCGCAGCACCGAACGCATCGTCTCGGGCAACCTGCGCGAACGCCTGCCGCTGTCGACCCGCCGCGACGAACTGGACATGCTCGCCAACGCGGTGAACGTCATGCTCGAGCACATCGAGCAACTGATGCACGAGGTCAAAAGCGTGTGCGACGGCATCGCTCATGATCTGCGCACCCCGCTCACACGCCTGCGCACGCGGCTGTATCAACTCCAGCAACTGCCGCTCCAAGCGCAACACAGCCACACATTGAACCTGGCACTGGAAGAAAGCGAGTCGATCATGCTGCGCTTCCAGGGCCTGCTGCGCATCTCGGAGCTGGAAGACACTCGCCGCCGGGGCGCCTTTCAGACGCTTGCCCCCGATGACCTGCTGCGTCAGGCCCACGAATTCTACGAACCCATGGCCCACGACAAGGGCCAGGTCCTGCTGCTGCAACTGGGGGCTGATATTGCGCCGTTGCAAGGCGACGCGGCGCTGCTGTTCGAAGCCCTGGTGAACCTGCTCGACAACGCGATCAAGTTCACGCCCCAAGGCGGCACCATCGTGCTGGGGTGCCGGCAGACGGCAGACCAGGTGCTGATCGAGGTCAGCGACAACGGGCCCGGCATCGCACCAAACGAGCGCAGCAGCGTGACGCGCAGGCTCTACCGGGGCGACACTTCGCGCCAGACGCCGGGGCATGGCCTTGGCCTGTCGCTGGTCACGGCGGTGGCCCGTTTGCATGGTTTCAGCCTGAGCATCGAGGATGGCGAAGACGGTCTCGGCACACGGGTGCTCATCGCTTGTCCGCTGTGCAACAGCGCGGTGGCGCCAACATAAACTTTTCTTAACTTCGCTTCATTTGAGGCCTTGGCGCGGGGCCACTAGTTTGGCGGCCTTTCTGTCCAGCCAAGGCCCCTATTCCGTGAAGCATCCGATACTGCGGCTTAGCCTGTTTCTCGTCTGTTCGCACCTGACCTGCGCCTTCGCAGCGCCCATTGCGGCAGGGCCGTCCGGCGCGATGATCCCGGCACCGCCGCAACTCACCGCCAAGGCCTGGGTGCTGATGGACGCCGCCAGCGGCAATGTGATCGCCAGCGAAGATCCGGACGAACACCTGCCCCCCGCGAGCCTGACCAAGCTGATGACGGTGTACGTCGCCACCCGGCAAATGCAGGCAGGTGGGCTCAAGGCCGACGACCTGGTGACCGTCAGCGAGAACGCCTGGCACACCGGCGGCTCACGCATGTTCCTGGTGCCCGGCAGCCAGGTCTCGGTCCACGACCTGCTCAAGGGCGTGGTGATCGACTCAGGCAACGACGCAGCGGTCGCGCTCTCGGAGCACATCGCTGGCAGCGAAGACAGCTTCGCCGGGCTGATGAACAGCACCGCGCAGACCCTGGGCCTGAGCAACACCCACTTCATGAACCCTACCGGTTTGCCTGCCGACGGGCATTACTCGTCAGCCGATGACATGGCCAAACTGGCCCGGGCGATCATCAACGACGAGACCGCCTATTACGAGCTCTACGCCCACAAACACTTCACCTGGAACGGCATCAAGCAGCCCAATCGCAATTTGCTGCTGTGGCGCGACAACACGGTCGATGGTCTGAAAACCGGGCACACCGAGGCGGCCGGCTACTGCATGGTGACCTCTGCGATCCGCGACGGCCGACGCCTGATTACAGCCACTTTCGGCTCCACCAGCATCGCCAACCGGGCGGCCGATGCGGAAAAACTTTTGACCTATGGCTACCGCTTCTACGACACCCAGACCTACCAGAAAGCCGGCCAGACGCTGACCTCGCTCATGGTCTGGAAAGCCGACAGCCGCACCTTGCAGGTCGGCCTGCTGGATGACGTCAGCCTGACGCTGCCCAAGAACCCGCACCGCAAGACCGAAACCCGCCTGCACATCGACAAACCGCTGGTGGCGCCCATCGCCGTGGGTGACGTGGTGGGCAGCTACGCGCTGTACGAAGGCGACACCAAACTCGCCGAACGGCCGCTCATCGCACTGCAAGCCACCGAACCCGGCTCGCTTCTAAGCCGGGCCTGGGACGCATTGCGGCTGTTTGTGGGGAATCTGTTCGGGGAGTGGTCCGAGGCCTAGCCTAGGGCTTGCCTACGCCGTAGCAGTCCGGCTTGCCGGCGTCCTGGCGCGAAGCGGCAGCAAAACCTCTAGACCCCGTTCGCCTGACACGCCGGGGTGGCCTGATCTTACTGCCGCTTCGCGCCAGAACGCCGGCAAGCCGGACTGCTACGCCCTTCGGGCAGAGGCGCAGCGGTGTCCGACATCGGCTTGCAAGCGATCACTCATGAAACGCCGCCACCGTCTGCTTGCTGCCGACAAAAAAACTGTCCGCCACGATGCGCAGCGGTTGCAGGTCCAGATCACTCTGCCGGTCCGCGATCAACTGCGCAAAGTGCCGGTACATCGCCGGGTACTCACCCTCCTCCGACACCCGCTGCGTCACACCATCCAGGCTGACCTGGGCACCGCCCGAATCCAGCCTCAGCGTGCCTTCCTCGCACTGCAGCTCGATGCGCCACAGCTCGTTGTCGCTATGGTCGAAATCGAACTCGGCCAGGACCTCCACCTGCCCGGCACCACGAATCGTCAGGTCCGCGGCAATCGGCGACTGGCAATTGTCCGGCACGCTCAGCGCAGCGGACTCGACGAACAGCGAGCCCGGCAGCAAATCCGTGACGATGGACAGCGCATTGATGCCCGGATCAAATACACCCAGACCGCCCGCCTGCCAGATCCAGGTCTGGCCGGGGTGCCATTTGCGCACCTGCTCTTTCCACTCCACGCGCACCTGCTTCAGCGTCTTGCCCGCGAGCCAGTCTTTCGCATTCTGCACCCCCGGCGCGAAACGCGAATGCCAGGCAAACAGGCCCGTCACACCGGCGGTTTCCACGTTATCGACCAGCGCCATGGCTTCGCCCAGGGTCGAGCACGGCGGCTTTTCCACCAGCACGTGCTTGCCGGCATCCAGCGCCTGCTGCACCAGGGCAAAGCGCCCCTGTGGCGGGGTGCAGAAGGCAATAGCATCCACGTGCGGCCCTGCGCTGAGCAACTCGGACAGCGAGCTGAAATTGGCAACACCCGGGCATGGCTGGCCCAGCGTGGCGACTGCCACCAGCTCGAACTGGGGGTTGGCGAGGATCGCCGGCACGTGCTGGTCCTGCGCGATCTTGCCGTAGCCCACCAGCCCTAAACGAATCGGATGCATCGATGACTCCTGTGATGTTGTCGTTGTTTTTTACAGAACATGCTTCAAAGCGAATCAGTGAACCGGTGCCGTGACGTCCTGCTGGTACTCCCGTGGCGTGCAGCCGAATTCCCGGCGGAACACCGTGTGCAGGTACTGCGCGGATTTGAAGCCGCAGTGCTGCGCGATGTCGGCGATGGCCGAGTCGGTTTTCTCAAGCCTGGCCGCCGCTGCCGCCAGTTTGAAGCGCAGGATTTCATCGTGCACGCTGCAACCGCGCGCCTTGCGAAAGTGCGACTCCAGCGATGAGCGCGAAATCCCGACGTACCCCGCCACCTGCGCGGTCTTGATGCCCTGGCACGCGTACTGGCGAATGAAGTGCAGCGCCTGCATCACGTAAGGGTTGCCCAGCGGCTGATGCAGACTGGACGCCTGCACGTTGATCGCCTCGGGCGGCACCAGGATCTGGCTGGTGGTCGAAGGTACGCCGTGCAGCATCTGATGCAGCAACCGCGCGGCGGTGCGGCCCATGCTTTGGGTGCCCTGGATCACCGAGCTGAGGGGCACGCGGGTCAGGGTGCGGGTCAAGGGATCGTTGTCGATACCGATCAGCGCCACTTGCTCGGGCACCGCGATCCCGGCCGTAAGGCAAGCCTGCAACAACTGCCGGGCACGGGCGTCGCTGACCGCGATGATGCCGATGGGCTTGGGCAGGCTGCGCAGCCAGGCGATCTGCTGCTCCACGGCGCTGTCCCAGAGTGGCGCGCTGGTGCCCAGGCCCCGATAGATATCACCGTGCAAACCGTCGCGCTTGAGCAGACGGCGAAAGGCCCGCTCGCGCTCCTGTGCCCAGCGGTTGCTATGGGACTCGGGCAGGCTGAAACAGGCGAAACGGGTCAGCCCGGCTTCGATCAGGTGTTCGTAGGCCAGCTTGATCAGCGCGAAGTTGTCCGTCGCCACATAGGGAATGTTCTTCGGGTAGGCGTCCGGATCTTCATAGGAGCCGCCCACCGCCACCACCGGCAGCTTGGTAGCGGCCAGCGCTTCGCCGATCAGCGGGTCGTCGAAGTCGGCAATGATGCCGTCACCTTGCCAGCGCTCGATGCCCTTGAGGCGGCAGAGAAAGTCTTCCTCCAGGAACAGGTCCCAGGACGCGCGGGTGCTGCTCAGGTAATTGCCGATGCCGGTGATGATGCCGCGATCATAGATTTTGCCGCCATTGAACAACAAGGCAATGCGGTGAACGGGCGGGACGGTTTTCATTGTTTTCCCCGGGCCTGTCTTGAACAGATGGCACAGACTAGGCCTGCGCAGGCGGAATCTCAATACTCAAAATCGAACACCGGGTTGGTGATTTTCGTAATCGGAAGGCCTGGGGCCGTTGCTAGTATCGGGTCAGTCGCAGCTCGAACCAGAACAACAAGGAACCTACCGATGCCCTGCTTCCCCCAGATCGACCGCATACGCTACGAAGGTCCGGACAGCGAATCGCCCCTCGCTTTCCGTTACTACGACGCCGACAAGAAGGTGCTCGGCAAACCGATGCGCGAGCATCTGCGCATGGCCGCCTGCTACTGGCATACCTTCGTCTGGCCGGGTGCCGACATGTTCGGCGTCGGCACCTTCAAGCGGCCCTGGAGCAAACCCGGCGACGCGATGGAGCTGGCGCGGTTCAAGGCCGAAGCTGCGTTCGAATTCTTCTCCAAGCTGGGCATCGACTACTACAGCTTCCACGACACCGACGTCGCCCCCGAAGGCGCAAGCCTGAAAGAGTACAGCCGCAACTTCGCGCAGATGGTCGATGAACTGGAGCGACACCAGGAACAGAGCGGCATCCGCCTGTTGTGGGGCACCGCCAACTGCTTCAGCAATCCGCGTTTCGCGGCAGGTGCGGCGAGCAACCCCGATCCGGAAATCTTCGCCTGCGCCGCCACCCAGGTGTTCAGCGCGATGAACGCCACTCAACGGCTCAAAGGCGCCAACTACGTGTTGTGGGGCGGCCGCGAAGGCTATGAAACCCTGCTCAACACCGACCTCAAGCGCGAGCGCGAGCAACTGGGGCGCTTCATGCGCATGGTGGTCGAGCACAAGCACAAGATTGGCTTCAAGGGTGACCTGCTGATCGAACCCAAGCCGCAGGAGCCCACCAAGCACCAGTACGATTACGACAGCGCCACGGTGTTTGGCTTCCTGCACCAGTTCGGGCTGGAGAAGGAGATCAAGGTCAATATCGAGGCCAACCACGCGACCCTGGCAGGCCACAGCTTTCACCATGAGATCGCCACGGCGGCGTCGCTGGGGATCTTCGGCAGCATCGACGCCAACCGCGGGGATCCGCAGAACGGCTGGGACACCGATCAGTTCCCCAACAGCGTCGAAGAGCTGACTTTGGCCACCTACGAAATCCTCAAGGCAGGCGGATTCAAGAGCGGCGGATTCAACTTCGACTCCAAGGTGCGCCGCCAGAGCCTGGACGAAATCGACCTGTTCTACGGCCACGTGGCTGCCATGGATGTGCTCGCCCTTGCCCTGGAGCGCGCCGCCGCGATGATCGAGAACGACGTGCTGCAGCAGTTCAAGACCCAGCGCTACGCCGGGTGGGACAAGCCCTTCGGCCAGGCCGTGTTGTCCGGTGATTACAGCCTCGAATCCCTGGCCCAGCACGCACTGGCCCATGACCTCGACCCGCAGGCAGTCAGTGGGCGTCAGGAGATGCTTGAGGGGGTGGTGAACCGGTTTATTTACTCCTAGACCCGACCACCTGTAGCAGTCCGGCTTGCCGGCGGTGGCGATTTTGAAAGCGCAACCGCCGGCAAGCCGGACTGCTACAGGGTATGTGAACGCCTCACCTTTCCGGTTTGAACGCAGAGGAGCCGGTGACAATCTCACGACAATTCTCTGCACCGCATCATCAGCGAACTCTCTACAGTTTTACCGGCAATACGTTTCACGCTCAGGAAGTGCCTCTAAACAAAAATAAAAGGACGCACCACAATGAAAAACCTGAAACTCACCCTCCTGGCCAGTGCCCTAGCGCTTTTCAGCCTGCCGGTCATGGCCGACTCGGCCCATCCGAAAATCGGCTTCTCCATTGATGACCTGCGCCTTGAGCGTTGGTCCCGCGACCGCGATTACTTCGTCGCCGCCGCTGAAAAAATGGACGCCAAGGTGTTCGTGCAGTCGGCCGACGCCAACGAGCAGAAGCAGATTTCCCAGATCGAAAACCTGATCTCCCGTGGCGTGGACGTGATCGTCATTGTGCCGTTCAACGCCACCGTGCTGACCAATGCCGTGGCCGAGGCCAAGAAGGCCGGGATCAAGGTGGTGTCTTATGACCGGCTGATTCTCAACGCCGACATCGACGCCTACATCTCCTTCGACAACGAGAAGGTCGGCGAAATGCAGGCCGCCGGTGTGTTGAAGGCCCAGCCTAAAGGCAACTTCTTCCTGCTCGGCGGCGCGCCAACCGACAACAACGCCAAGGTACTGCGCGAGGGGCAGATGAAGGTGCTGCAACCGGCCATCGACAAGGGCGACGTGAAGATTGTCGGCCAGCAATGGGTCAAGGAATGGAACCCGACCGAAGCCCTGAGCATCGTCGAGAACGCCCTGACCAAGAACAACAACAAGATCGACGGCATCGTCGCCTCCAACGACGCAACTGCCGGTGGCGCGATCCAGGCCCTGGCTGCGCAGAAGCTCGCAGGCAAGGTGCCTATCTCGGGCCAGGACGCCGACCTTGCCGCGGTCAAGCGCGTGCTCGACGGCACCCAGACCATGACGGTCTACAAGCCGCTGAAACTCATCGCCTCTGAAGCCGCCAAGCTCTCGGTGCAACTGGCGCGCAACGAGAAACCGGCGTTCAGCTCGCAGTACGACAACGGCAAGAAAAAGGTCGACACCATCCTCCTGACCCCAACACCGTTGACCAAGGACAATATCGATCTGCTGGAGAAGGATGGGTTCTACACCAAGGATCAGATTGCGGGTAAGTAACCAGTCCTGCATGGGCTGGTTCAATCGCTGATTTTAAAGACGATACCGCCCCGTAGCAGTCCGGCTTGCCGGCGATGACATACTCAATGTCACTGACGCCGGCAAGCCGGACTGCTACGGGTCCGTGCAATCTGGATAACCCGTCATGTCCGACTACCTGCTGCAAATGAATGGCATCGTCAAAACCTTTGGCGGTGTCAAAGCCCTGAACGGCATCGACATCAAGGTCCGCCCCGGCGAATGCGTCGGTCTATGCGGCGAGAACGGTGCGGGCAAATCGACGCTGATGAAAGTGTTGTCAGCGGTTTACCCCCACGGCACCTGGGAAGGCGAAATCCTCTGGGACGGCCAGCCGCTCAAGGCCCAGTCCATCAGTGAAACCGAAGCGGCCGGCATCGTCATCATTCACCAGGAACTGACCCTGGTGCCTGACCTTTCGGTGGCCGAAAACATCTTCATGGGCCACGAGCTGACCCTGCCCGGCGGGCGCATGAACTACCCGGCCATGATCCACCGCGCCGAAGCCCTGATGCGCGAACTCAAGGTGCCGGACATGAACGTCTCGCTGCCGGTCTCGCAGTACGGCGGCGGTTATCAGCAACTGGTGGAAATCGCCAAGGCGCTGAACAAACAGGCACGCTTGCTGATCCTCGACGAGCCCTCCTCGGCCCTGACCCGCTCGGAAATCGAGGTGCTGCTGGACATCATCAAAGGCCTCAAGGCCAAGGGCGTGGCGTGCGTCTACATCTCGCACAAACTCGATGAAGTGGCGGCGGTCTGCGACACCATTTCAGTGATCCGCGACGGCAAGCACATCGCGACCACGGCCATGGCCGACATGGACATCCCCAAGATCATCACCCAGATGGTCGGCCGCGAGATGAGCAACCTCTACCCCACCGAGCCCCATGCCGTTGGCGAGGTGATGTTCGAGGCCCGCAACGTCACCTGCTACGACGTCGACAACCCGGCCCGCAAGCGCGTGGACGACATCTCGTTTTCACTCAGGCGCGGGGAAATTCTGGGTATCGCCGGGCTGGTGGGTGCCGGCCGCACGGAGTTGGTGTCGGCACTGTTCGGCTCCTACCCCGGCCGCTATCGCGCCGAAGTGCTGCTGGAGGGCAAGCTCATCGATAGCCGCACGCCGCTCAAATCCATTCGTGCCGGGCTGTGCATGGTCCCCGAGGATCGCAAGCGCCAGGGAATCATTCCCGATCTCGGCGTGGGCCAGAACATCACCCTCGCCGTGCTCGACAGTTTCTCCCATATGACCCGCATCGACGCCGAAGCCGAGCTTGGCAGCATCGACAAGGAAATCGCCCGCATGCACCTGAAAACCGCGAGCCCCTTCCTGCCGATCACCAGCCTTTCGGGGGGCAACCAGCAAAAAGCGGTGCTGGCGAAAATGCTGCTGACCAAACCCCGGGTGCTGATCCTCGACGAGCCCACCCGCGGCGTGGACGTGGGGGCCAAGTACGAGATCTACAAACTGATGGGGGCGCTGGCGGCCAGCGGCGTGTCGATCATCATGGTGTCCTCGGAGCTGGCCGAAGTGCTGGGCGTCTCCGACCGGGTGCTGGTGATCGGTGAAGGCCAGTTGCGTGGCGACTTCATCAACAAGGACCTGACCCAGGAGCAGATCCTCGCTGCCGCGCTCACCGCCCCTTCAGGCCATAACAATAACGAACGGCCAACCGCCGAGAGAACGCTGTAAATGAATCAGGTCAAACAACTGTTCACCCGCTACAAGATGCTCGCGCTGGTCATCGCCATCGCCCTGATCTGGCTGTTCTTCAGCTGGCAGACCGAAGGCGGCTTCCTCACCCCGCGCAACCTGTCCAACCTGCTGCGGCAGATGTCCATCACCGGGATTCTGGCCTGCGGCATGGTGCTGGTCATCATCAGTGGCGAGATCGATCTGTCGGTCGGTTCGCTGCTCGGGCTGCTGGGCGGGCTGGCGGCGATTCTCGACGTGGTCTATCACGTGTCACTGCCGCTGAACCTGGCCATCGTGGCGCTGTGCGGGCTGTTGATCGGTCTGGCGAATGGCAGCATGACCGCCTACCTGCGCATCCCCTCCTTTATTGTCGGCCTGGGCGGCATGCTGGCGTTTCGCGGGATCCTGCTGGGCATTACTGGCGGCACCACCATTGCGCCGGTTTCACCGCAACTGGTGTACATCGGCCAGGGTTACCTGCCGCCACTGGTTGGCGTGTCCCTGGGTGTTCTACTGTTCGCCCTGACGCTGTTCCTCACCTGGCGCCAGCGCCGTAACCGGGCGCTGCACGGCCTGGCGGCACATTCTCTGGTGCGGGATGTCTTGCGCGTGGTGGCGATCGGCGCGGTGCTGGCCGGTTTCGTCTACACCCTCAACAGCTACGACGGCATTCCGGTGCCGGTGCTGTTGCTGCTGGTGCTGCTGGGCGTGTTCAGCTACATCACCAGCCAGACCGTGTTTGGCCGCCGCATCTATTCGGTGGGCAGCAACATGGAAGCCACGCGGCTGTCGGGCATCAACGTGCAGGCGGTGAAACTGTGGATCTTCGGTATCATGGGCGTGATGTGCGCCCTGGCCGGGCTGGTCAACACCGCACGCCTGGCCGCAGGTTCGCCATCGGCGGGCAACATGGGCGAACTCGACGCCATCGCCGCCTGCTTCATCGGCGGCACCTCGATGCGCGGCGGCTCGGGCACCGTCTACGGCGCGCTGCTCGGTGCGCTGGTCATCACCAGCCTGGACAACGGCATGTCGATGCTCGACGTCGACAGCTACTGGCAGATGATCGTCAAGGGCAGCATCCTGGTGCTGGCGGTGTGGGTCGATGTGAGTACGCGTACGGGGCGCCGTTGATACCCGACGCTGGACACCTGTAGCAGTCCGGCTTGCCGGCGGTCTGGCGCGAAGCGGCAGTAGAGTCAGACGACCTGGGTGTGTCAGGCGCACCGCGCGCGCAGGATTTGCTGCCGCTTCGCGCCAGACCGCCGGCAAGCCGGACTGCTACAGACATCGATCACCCGCCAAACCGATCACCCGCTACACTGGCGCCAAGCCCCTTGTGCGGAATACTGATGCGCTCGCCACTAATCGCCCTGCTCCTGACCTGCCTCACCGCGAGCGCCCACGCCGACCCGACCTCCTGCCCCACCGGCGAAAAACTCATCTGCCTCAACGGCTGTTTCTGCCTGCCGGACATCGGCCAGGTGCTGGGCAGCGGCATGCCCACCGACGTCACCCAGATCGCCGGCCCGGCGCTTGCGCTGTGGCTGACCCAGTCCCGCGCCGAAGCCGCTACCAGCCTGACCCAGCCGATCCCGGAAGACATTCGCGAGAAACTGCTGCGCTGGTACCCGGCAAGCGTCCTGGACGCCGCACTCTACAAGGTCGGCGACGACGGCGAACTCAGCGCCGCCCGCACCATGCTGCAAAACCCCGACATCGGCGCCGTCACCCTGATCGACATCATCGTCTTCCGCACCGCCCAGGATGCCGAAAACAACGTCTCCCTCTGGGCACACGAACTCAAGCACGTGCAGCAGTACCAGGAATGGGGCGTCAACGGCTTCGCCCAGCGCTACACCCAGGACTTCAACGAGGTAGAAGCGCCGGCGTATGAGATACAGACGAAGGTGGGGCGGGTGATGCGGGGGCTTGATCCTTGAGGATCGAAGACCTCACCGCCCCTCCAGCAGCTCCCCTGCCTTGTCCAGCAAGCCCAGTGGATCGTCGGTCTTGTGGATGTCCACCGAGAGCAGCTGGCGGAATTTTCGGGCGCCGGGGAAGCCGGTGCCCAGGCCCAGGACATGGCGGGTGATGTGGTGCATGGCGCCGCCATCGCGAAGGTGGGCTTCGACGTACGGGCGTAGCTGGGCCAAAGCCTGGGCGCGGGTGATCTGGGGTGCGGTGCTGCCGAAGAGGTCGCGGTCGACTTCGGCCAGCACGTAGGGGTTGTGATACGCCTCACGGCCGAGCATCACACCGTCGAAGGTCTGCAGGTGCTCGCGGCATTGCTCAAGGGTCTTGATGCCGCCGTTGAGGATGAATTCCAGATCGGGGAAATCCTGCTTCAAACGTGCGGCGACGTCGTAACGCAGCGGCGGGATCTCGCGGTTTTCCTTGGGCGACAGGCCTTCAAGAATGGCGATGCGGGCGTGCACGGTGAAGCTGGTGCAGCCGGCTTCGCGCACGGTGCCGACGAATTCGCAGAGTTGCTCGTAGCTGTCACGGCCATTGATGCCGATGCGGTGCTTGACCGTGACCGGGATCGACACGGCGTCACGCATGGCCTTGACGCAATCGGCCACCAGTTGCGGGTGGCCCATCAACACCGCGCCGATCATGTTGTTCTGCACCCGGTCACTTGGGCAGCCGACGTTGAGGTTGACCTCGTCATACCCCGCCACCTCGGCTAGCCGCGCACTGGCTGCCAGATCCGTAGGGTTGCTGCCGCCCAGTTGCAGCGCAAGTGGATGTTCGCTCTGGTCATGGCGCAGGAACCGCTCGCTGTCACCGTGCAGCAAGGCGCCGGTGGTGACCATTTCCGTGTACAGCAGGGCATTTTTCGACAGCAGGCGTAGGAAGTACCGGCAATGGCGGTCAGTCCAGTCCATCATCGGGGCGACAGAAAACCTCCTGCATACCGGATCTGCTGGGTTAGCGAGGTTTTCTGCTTGTTTCGTCTGCATTTGCACAACTCTCATTTGCCACCGTTTACTGGATCGTCGGCGTACCCGGCCCAGATCCGCATCACTCAAAAAACGCGCGACAGTTTATCAGGAAAGCTGTCGATGACCGACCCGGTTTCTGTAGGCAATCACCTTTATCCAGACGAAAGAAAGCCCGCACCACGGCGGGCTGGCAGCGGCGAAACAACACTTATACCTTTGTGAAACGTTGCCCCGCCTGGCTGAACACATCGAACACCGCGCTCACCCCGGATCTGAACAAGTGTTTTTTATGCTCGACCAAATTCCCGATCACGTACACAGACACGAAGACAACCGCATAGACGAACAGCCTGAAAGAGATAGTGTAGTTACCGCCATCCGTACCCAATACCGCCATAACAAACACGATGATGGGATCGTGGACTATATAAAGAGAAAATGTGTAGCCGGACAAAAACCTAATGAGGCGAACAGCGCGACTGTTTGAATTCAACTTCCCATGCGCGCACAGCTGCCCGACTGCAAACACGTGAACGCTGAACAGTAGCGCCAGCAGATATCCCCAACCGAAGTTTGCAGCGCCATCAAGCCCGAAACCGAGTACGGCCTCGACCTTGCTTCCTATATAGGCATATGACCAGTCTCTTGGCATGGGAATCTGAATGGCAAGATAGGCAACCACGGGCATGGCCGCCGACGTAACGGAGAGTTTCCTGCTCAGGCGTAGCCGGTGACGCAGATGATAGGCGAGAGAACCGGCTAACCACTCCGGCAGCATGATGACGTACTTTGGACCCAACACGGCCGCCAGCACCAGCAAGGCAACCCATCGATAATGGCCCTTGGTGAAAACAAAAATGCCGTAAAAGACGTAGCACCACACTTCGAAGGAGAGCGACCAGTAAGGGCCATTGCCAAAAGGGGTGATGTTGCTCTGCCAAATCTGGTTGGTGAAGGTTATCGAGCGCAGGGCAATTGCGGGCCAATCAGCGTAGTCCGGGACAGGGCCGTATAAATCGGGGCGTCCTGCCCCGACAAAGAACAGTAATAACGCTGACAGGCCGACCGCAACGACCGCAACCGGCAGGATCCTCGCCACCCTGTTGACGGTATATCTTCGCAAAGAACCCTCAAGGGTTTCTGCTGCATAACTGATGACATAACCAGACAGCACGAAAAAAACGATGACAGCGTCGTAGGCAATGTTTGTTCTAGAGAGTGTCCCAAACATCCCGAGCGTCAGGGGGTAGTGTGAGATCATCACCAGTAATGCCGCTAATATCCGTAGAATGTCGAAGTAGACAGAAAGTCGTGGAGAGAGGTTGATGGCGCCATTAGGCTTTTCCATGCGATAGTCGTCCAGTATTTTTACTTAGGCAATAACCGTACGGCACCACTCGGCTTGGCTTCATTATCGGTGCATATCCAGGAAATTTCCTGAAGCACTTATGCATATGCTGCTGTTAGATGGCGTGAATCGGCGAACTCTAGAGGGATAGCTTCGTTGCGATTGCCGCACCGTCTATCCCCTCCCGGAGCCTGGCGGGCGGGCATAAAAAAACCCGCCGAAGCGGGTCGTTTTTCAGTTCAACACCATTCCAACATCCTGTCGGTAGCGCTCCGCGCCATGGTTGATCATCCTGATCGTCGAAGCGTCCCTGGCTTCAGTTGATGGATCCAATGTACCGCTCCATTGTTACAGTTCATAGAGCGAGTTCGCGTCAGCGCGTGTAAGCCATTGACTACGGCGTTGGCACACCAGCGAGTTGATACTGCGGTTCGATGCCGCCGGGAACAACTGGCCTGATACGGGCTCCAAGCAGTCTGGATCGAGTATCCGCCCTCCTCGGCACCCGAAACTCATCAACCCTGGTCGATCCGTTCACGATCGTGTTTCACAGGGCGCCTGGCTGAACGGGCAAGTCTGCTGTTTGCGCAAATGCAGGCCTCTGAATCAGCCTGTTTGATGCGGTTTATGCCCTTGAGTGACCGGCGGTGCTCGGGTAATGTCATCAGACCCATAGGACAGAGCACGCTCATGACTTCCAAGCTGGAACAACTCAAAAAGATCACCACCGTCGTTGCCGATACCGGCGATTTCGCTGCCATCGAAAAGCTCAAGCCGGTCGATGCCACCACCAACCCTTCCCTGCTGCTCAAGGCTGCGTCCAGCGACAGCAATGCCGAGCGCCTGAAGGAAGCGTTCAGCGGCGCCAAGGGCGACATCGGCCTTGCCAGCGACCGTTTCGCCGTGGCCATCGGCCAGGAAATTCTCAAGGTCGTGCCGGGCCGTGTTTCCACTGAGGTGGACGCGCGCATTTCCTTCGACACCAATGCCTGCATCGAACGCGCCGAGCGCCTGGTTGACCTGTACGACAAGGCCGGCATCGGCCGCGACCGTATCCTGATCAAGTTGGCCTCGACCTGGGAAGGCATTCGCGCCGCAGAGCAACTGGAAAAGAAAGGCATCCAGTGCAACCTGACCCTGCTGTTCTCCTTCGCCCAGGCGCAAGCCTGTGCCGACGCAGGCGTGTTCCTGATCTCGCCATTCGTGGGCCGCATCTACGACTGGTACAAGAAGGCCGAAGGCAAGGATTACGTCGGTGCCGAAGATCCGGGCGTGAAGTCCGTAACCCGCATCTACAACTACTATAAGGCCAATGACTACAAGACCGTGGTCATGGGTGCCAGCTTCCGTAACCTGAGCCAGATCGAAGAACTGGCAGGTTGCGATCGCCTGACCATCAGCCCTGACCTGCTGCAGAAGCTGTCCGAAGACACAGGCACGCTGGTGCAGAAGCTCAAGCCAGGCAACCCCGGCGAGCCACGCCAAACCCTGAACGAAACCCAGTTCCGCTGGGCCTCGAACGAAGACGCGATGGCAACCGAAAAACTGGCCGAAGGTATTCGCCAATTTGCACGCGATCAAGAGAAGCTTGAGGCATTGCTGAGCGCCAAGGTGTGATCAACAGTATCTGAAGCACAAAAAGGGCAGCTCCTTCGGGGGCTGCCCTTTTTTATGGCCGGCGTGCAGTCAGCGCAACGATTATCTGTGGAAGCGGGCTTGCCCGCGAAGGCGGTGGGTCAGGAGACTCCGATGCGTCAGGCAGGACGCATTCGCGGGCAAGCCCGCTCCCACAGGATTGCCTTCGCGCTCGAGAACGTCGTTACGGCCGGATTCGGTTCAGGTGCGGGGCTTACTGGTGTTCCAACGCATTGACCAGGTCGCGGAACGCCTCGCGATTGGAATCGTTGAGCCCCATCAGGATCTTGTGGGCTTCAAGCACCTTGGCCTTGACCACATCCTCGCACTGGTCCTGCGATGGCAGGTCGCACAGCGACTCGGGGCGCGGAATCGGTCGGCCGACGATGTTGAACACCTGATCGAAGCCCATCGACTGCAGCAGGCGCGTGATGTCTTCGTGGGTGGTCACGACAGTCGGCAACAGCCCCGCTTTCTGACGGGACAGAATGGAAAGCTTGGCCAGCAAGCCAAGGGTTGTGCTGTCAATGCTGCGGGTCTCGGTCAGATCGATCACCACGGTCGAAAAATTCATCGAGGTGAAGATCCGCTCAATCGTCGCATCCAACGCCGAGCATAGCGTCAGGCGCACTTCACCCACGAATTTCAGGACAAAGGTGCCATCTTGCTCGGCAAACTGGATTCTACCGGTACTCATCAAAGGTTCCTGCTCAACACCAACAAGGCGATATCATCCGGCATCTCCCCAAGTGTGGCCAATCCAAACTTATCACGCAGGCCATCCAGGCTGCCGCCCGCCGACTTGACCAGTTCGGGCAAGTTGGCTTCTTTCTCTTTGAGTGTATCACCTGGCAACAGGTCCAGAATGCCATCAGACAATAACGTCAGACTAAAGGACTCAGGCAGGTCAAGCACATGGTCGGTGTACGTTGCCTCGTTGAACAGCCCTACCGGCAGGCCGCGGCCTTCCAGATAGCGGGTTTCGGCCGGGGTGTACAGCACCGGCAACGGCAGGTGCCCGCCCACGCTGTATGTCAGCTTGCCGGACTGCTCGTCGATCACGCCGCCGACCATCGTCACGTGCTTGCCCAGCTTGCAGCTGATAAGGCCACGGTTGATATGGCCCAGCACGTCCGAAGGCTTGAATTCAGGCAGCATGCCGCCACGCTTGGACTCGAACAGCAGCCGCGTGGTCATGAACTTGAGCAGCACGGTGATGAACGCCGACGACGCACCATGGCCCGACACATCCGCCAGATAGAACGCCACGCGGCGCTCATCGACGCGGAAGTAGTCGACGAAATCCCCCGACAGGTACAGCGAGGGGATGATCTCGTGTTCGAACTCGAACGAGTCGATTGCCCAGGGGCTGGTCGGCAGCATGTTCATCTGCACCTGACGGCCGGCGTCCTGGTCTTCCTGGAGCAGATGCAGGCTGGCTTCGAGTTCGCGGTTGGCGGTCTCGAGCTTCTGACGGTACACCTTGTTTTCCTGCAGCAACCGCGCACGGTCCAGGGCACGACGAACCGAGTGCTCCAACACCGCCAGGTCTTCAAGGGGCTTGATCAGGTAGTCGGCCGCACCCAGGCGCAACGCCTCGACGGCATCGCTCATGACGCCTGCGCCGGAGACCACGATCACAGGGGTTTCCGGGGCAAGGCTGGTCACCTGACGGATCAATTCCAGACCGCCCACCTGAGGCATGCGCAGGTCGCAGATCAAAAGATCAGGCTTTTTTTGCTCGAAGGTCTGTAGACCCTGCAGCGCATTGCTGGCTTGCAGGACGCTGAACCCACTGTCTTCCAAATAGGCCGCGAGACTCGCGCGCACTACTTCGTCGTCATCGATAATCAGCAGCGTGGCACTGGTTTTTTGCATGTGGGCAAACGGCGCCAGATCAGGTTGGCGTACGCGGTCGGATGTTGTCAGGCCGCGTACTGGATTCGCTTCTAGCCTCTCTGGAAACGGTAGCGGACTTTTGGTCAAACGCTTCACTTGTCAGAGGTGCCCTTCAAGGCGCAGACGGTACTCCCATCCGCCGGGCGTTTCAAGCGTGCTCCAGCGGTCGGTGGGCGTCTTTACATCGCAAATCGCCCAGAGTTATAAGAACCTCTAAATCAGCAACAAAAACGAAGGATGCGCCATGGGCCAGATTGATCGTGACTATGCCGAGAAACGAGACTACATCCGCATGCGCGTCGATGCGGACATCAGCCTGATTTACGCCGGCCAGATCATCCCCGCCGTTTGCGTGGATTTATCCAGCACAGGCATGCAGATACAGGCGCCGCGCTCGTTTAGGGTAGGTGACAGGATCAGCGTACGAATCGAGTCCGACCACGCCGCGCTCAAGGGCCTGGAAGCCGATACCGAAGTGGTGTGGGTCGCCGACGTCGAAGGTGACGAGCAGAAATTGGGTCTCACCATCCTGACCATGGAGTGATGGCACTTCGGAACTACGTCACAGTTTCAGAACATTTCAAAAAAGAAAAAGGCGACCCGTAGGCCGCCTTTTTTGTATCGCAATGATGCATGAACCGATCAGAAGTCGTCGACGACGTGGCCGTCCTTGACCTTGAATTCGCGGTTCTGCAGATAGGCATTGCGGATGAAGATGTATTTGTCGCCGTTGATCAGCTTTTCGGCGGACAAGAGGCTTGCGCGGGTATCAACCACACTCACGCCAAAGGCGGTATTACGGGTCGGTACGTGATCGATGTAGCGGTACGGCTGGGTGTAGGAGTCCGGGTACTTGGCGAGCCCGTCACGCACGGTGCTCGGGCCCAGCAGCGGCAGCATCACAAACGGGCCGCTCGGCACGCCCCACTTGCCCAGGGTCTGGCCGAAGTCTTCGTCGTTGCGTTGCAGGCCCATTCTTGTGCCTACGTCGAAGAAGCCCAGCAGGCCGAAGGTGGTGTTGAGGATCAGGCGCGCGGTATCGACACCGGCCGCCTCAGGCTTGGCCTGCAGCACATCGTTGGCGAAGTTGGTCACCTCGCCGATGTTGCGGAACATGTTGTGGATGCCGTCCTGCAGGAACTGCGGGGTGACGAACTGATAACCCTGGGCGATCGGCTTGAGCGCGTAGGTATCGACGGTATCGTTGAAGCGGAAGATCGGGCGGTTGACGCTTTCCCACGGATCATCGTCAGCAGCCTGAGCGGCTATCGGCACCACGGCCAGACCGGCCCACAAACAGGTCAACGCCAGACGATTGATAAAGCCTGCACCGGTCACGGGCATAGCTGAGACTCCCAGTCAAAAGTGATGAAGCGGGCGCTACGCCCCCGAACCAAAGGCGAGAGTATAAAGCCTTCTGTAACGTTTTACGTCTCTGAAAACCGACACATTTGCACAGGCATCAAAACATCCGCCATCAAAGTCACGTTCCAGTCATCTCTCTGTCATGCAAATCCCTTAGCGTCATTGCCATTTGAGAGGGAATTCCATGCTCGCCCCGGTCGCCGTGCCCGCCCCATCGTTCACTGCCGTGCTGTTCGGCCTGAGTGGTTGCCTCGTCGATTTCGGCGCACAGGCGCGGACATTGCGCGGCCAGGACGGTACCACCCTGCTCTCCCACGACGCCCAGGCCTTCGCTGCCCCGACGCCGGGGGCCCTCAGCGCACTGAAAAACCTCAAGCAGCAAGGGGTTCCCTGCGCGTGGATCGAAGAATACCCGGCCAGCATCGCCGAACAGTTGGCTGCGCCTCTCAAGGATCTGATCCAGCCGACCCCCAGCCCCAACAATCACTGGCCTGCCCCGGACGCCTGCTGGCAAGCGCTGATGAGCCTGAATGTGGCGCAAATCGACGGCTGCGTCATGGTCAGCGCTGATCCACGCCAGGTCATGGCCGGGCTGAATGCGGGACTGTGGACGGTGGGGATCGCCTCCACAGGTCCCTTGTGCGGGCTGTCACCGGCGCAATGGGAGGCGTTGAGCGATCTGGAACGCGAGCGCCTGCGTGGCCGCGCGACACTGGAGTTGTATGCCGCAGGCGCGCATTCGGTGATCGATCACCTGGGCGAGCTGGACTCGTGCCTGGCGGACATCACGCTGCGTCGACAGAAGTCGGAAAAACCCTGAGCTGCATATGATCGTCACCATGCAAGGTAGCGCCGACTGGATTAGTCTTAAGACGTCGAGGACCTTTGCCAAGGCACTGTGGTCCATGTTGAGACTATTCGAGAAGGAACCACCCTATGCCCGCCGGCGAACTGCAAGACCAACTGAATACTCTGCGCGAGCAATTGGATCAGAACCCACCGCTGACTGAAGCAGAGCGCAAAAACCTGCATGAGTTGATGGCCCAGATCGAGGCAAAAATCGCCGTGGAAAACGCAACCCCGGACAACAACCTGGCCGATGGCGTGAACCTGGCCGTGGAACGCTTCGAGGTCGACCACCCGACCATCGCCGGAACGTTGCGCAACATTGTGCAAACGTTGGGCAATATCGGGATTTGATCCTGTCCAGCCCCTTCTGACCGTAGCAGCACGGCTTGCCGGCGGGATGGCCCTTGAGGACGCCCCCGCCGGCAAGCCGTGCTGCTACGATCTGGAAACACCGAAGTTCGGTATCACTGCCGAGCCAGGCGCCCATTCTCAAGCGTCAGCTTCTCGGTGCTGCGGTACGGGTTGATGTCCAGCCCACCACGGCGCACATAACGCGCATAAACGGTGAGCTTTTCCGGCTTCAACAGCCGTTGCAGGTCCATGAAGATCCGCTCCACGCACTGCTCGTGGAAATCCGAGTGCTGGCGGAAGCTGACGATGTAGGCCAGAAAGCTCGCATGATCCAGCGCAGCCCCCCGATATTCCACCGCCACGGCGCCCCAGTCCGGCTGGCTGGTCACCGGGCAGTTGGACTTGAGCAGATGGCTGTGCAGCGCTTCTTCGACCACGTTCGACTCGTCGCAACGCAAAAGCTCTGGCTGCGGGCGGTCGTAGCTCGAAATGCTCACGTCCAGATCGTCGACGCACACACCCGGCACCGCCACGATGCCGTCCGCCTCGATGTCCTTGAGCGAACGAACCCGCACGCCCACGGGCTTGCCAGCCGCCGCCGACAAATCTTTCTCAAGCACGGCCACCAGTTCATCACTGGAGGCGAACGGCGTCTGGTTCAACGAGTTCAAGTACAGCTTGAACGACTTGGACTCGATGATATTCGGCGAATCGGCCGGGATGCTGAACTCACCGATGGCCACCACCGGCTTGCCCGACGGCAGCAGCCAGGACAGCTCGTAGCAATTCCAGAAATCGACACCTCGATACGGCAGCGTCTCTGCGGTCAGCCCCAGTTCAGCCCACTTGGCAGTGCGCGGAATCGGAAACAGCAAAGACGGCGTGTAGGTGGAAATGTATTCACTGGACTTGCCCAGCGGCGAGTGTTCGGCTGCGGGATGCATGGCGGGACCTGAAAACGTATATGAATGGCTGATCGAAAAATCCTGACCGCCAAGTCTATAGGTTTTGTCCCGCGCTTTCAGCGCCTGATTGTCGCTGACTCATTTGTCGATGGCGATCTTGCCGACCATTCCGGCCTGATAATGACCGGGAATGTTGCAGGCGAACTCAAGGTCGGTGGCCTTGGTGAAGGTCCAGGTCAGCTCGGCGGTTTTGCCCGGCTCCACCAGCACGCTGTTGGGATCGTCGTGCTTCATGCCGTGATCCATGCCCGGCATCGCGTCATGTTTCATGCCCGTGGAAGTCAACATGCCACTGGCGACCATCTTCAGCATTTCCTGCTGGTGGGCGGCGTGCATCGCGGCATCGCCCAGGTTGAACTCATGCAGCAGGCTGCCCTTGTTGACCAGCACGAAATGCACGGTTTCGCCTTCCTTGACGGTCAGCGCCTTGGGTTCGAAATACATGTCGCCCAAGGTCAGTTCGACCGTGCGGGTGGCCTGATCGGCCTTAGCGGCATGGCCGAAGTCAAAATGCGCCCCAGGGGAAGCCAGCGACGACAGGCTCACACCCAACAACACGGCAGCAGCGGTCAAACGAGCAAACATGAATCTCTCCAGTCAACGACAATCGATGACCTTAAGATAGGCCCGGGCCACTGGCAATCAGCTGACCGCAAGATTACAACTTTGTAAGCTTCGCCGCGGCCTGGCCTGCTCGCGCTATAAAGCGCGCTTGCCTCACGTCATCACGAACCATGAGCCACCCATGAAACTACTGATCGTCGAAGATCAAGCCAAGACCGGCCAGTACTTGCGTCAGGGGCTTTGCGAAGCCGGCTTCAACACCGAACTGGTCGCCGATGGCACCACCGGCCAGCATCTGGCGCTGAGCGGCGACTATACCCTGCTGATTCTGGACGTGATGCTGCCCGGTCGCGATGGCTGGCAGATCCTGCAAGCGGTGCGCAGCGCAGGGCTGGACACGCCGGTGCTGTTTCTCACCGCCCGCGATGCCGTCGAAGACCGCGTGCGCGGCCTGGAACTGGGCGCCGATGATTACCTGATCAAGCCCTTCGCCTTTTCCGAACTGCTGGCGCGGGTGCGCAGCCTGTTGCGGCGCGGCAGCAGCACCAGCCAGGAAACCCACCTGCAACTGGCCGACCTGCGCCTGGACCTGCTGCGCCGGCGTGTCGAGCGCAACGGCCAGCGTATCGACCTCACCGCCAAAGAGTTCGCCCTGCTGGAACTGATGCTGCGTCGTCAGGGCGAGGTGCTGCCCAAGTCGCTGATTGCCTCGCAGGTCTGGGACATGAACTTCGACAGCGACACCAACGTGATCGAGGTTGCCATTCGCCGCCTGCGCCTGAAGGTCGACGATGACTACCCCAACAAACTGATCCACACCGTGCGCGGCATGGGTTACGTGCTTGAAGAGCGCAGCCTCTGATGTTCAGGCGCATCTCCCTGGGCAACCGTCTGGCGCTGTTGTTCGCCGCCTGCACCGCCGTGGTCTCGCTGACCGCCGGCGTGTTGTTCAGCCAGGCTAGCGAGAGCCACTTCATCGAGCTGGATCAGCAATTGCTCGACAGCAAATTGCCAGGCTTGCGCTCGGCCGTGGCCGGGGCAAGCAGCGTCGATCAACTGAATGAGCACAAACCCGTACTGCTCGGGGAACTGGCCCATTCGCCGGACCTGGCCCTACTGGTGCGCGGCCCCAATGGCGATGTCTGGTTCGACAGCCTGCCGCTGACCATGACCAGCCATAGCGTTGGCCCAGGGCTGCACACCCTGAGCGACAACGGCGTTTCCTACCGCGCCTACACCCTTGCCCTGCAACCGGATCAGCCGGATTCTCCGCAACTGACATTGTTGCTGGACATTACCCATCACCAGCATTTTCTTGAGCGCATGCAACGGCTGATCTGGCTCACGGTCGGGCTGTCGGCATTGGCTACCGCACTGCTCGGCGCCTGGGCGGCACGCAGCGGTTTGCGCCCCTTGCGGCAGATGACCGAGGTGGCCGCCAGCGTGTCCGCCAGCTCCCTGACCGCCCGCCTGCCCCAGACCGACATGCCACCGGAGCTGTCCGAGTTGAGCCAGGCGTTCAACGCCATGCTGATCCGCCTCGACGATGCGTTTCAGCGGCTGTCGGCGTTTTCGGCCGACATCGCCCACGAACTGCGCACGCCCCTGTCGAACCTGTTGACCCACACCCAGGTCACCCTCACCCGCCCGCGGGATCTTGAGCAGTATCGCGAGGCATTGCTGGGCAACCTGGAGGAGCTGCAAGGGATGGCGCAGATGGTCAACGACATGCTCTATCTGGCCAAGGCTGAACACGGGTTGCTAAACCCCCATCGCGAACGCCTGCAACTGGCAGACGAAATCGACGCGCTGCTTGAGTTCTTCCTGCCGCTGGCCGAGGACGCGCAGGTGCACCTGAGCCGCGAAGGCCAAGCCAGCCTGCTGGGGGACCGCCCCATGCTGCGGCGTGCCCTGTCCAACCTGCTGGACAACGCATTGCGCTTCACCTCGCCCCAGGGCCGAGTGTCGGTGCGGCTGGAATCGGACGCTGCGCGGGTACGCATTGGCATCGCAAACACCGGCCCGACGATTCCCGCCGAGACCCTGCCACGCCTGTTCGACCGCTTCTACCGGGCCGACCCCGCGCGCCACGAGAGCACCGAACACGCGGGCCTGGGGCTGGCCATCACCCAGTCGATCATCAAGGCCCATGGCGGCAAGATCCGCTGCGAATCAAGCGAGGGGCTGACGCGATTTTCGATTGATCTGCCCACCGGCGTCGTTTGACCGGGCATCGGCCAAGCATTGATCCAGATCAATAAACCACCCTCGGGCACTCCCTAAACTGCCGGCACCGCCAGCCTTTTCGGGAATGCCCGCATGCTCGACGACCTTCGTTGGGATTCTGAACTCATCCACCGCTATGACCTGACAGGGCCACGTTACACGTCCTACCCCACTGCGGTGCAATTTCATAACCAGATCGGCGGTTTCGACCTGCTACACGCACTGCGGGAAAGCCGCAAGCAATCTCGGCCATTGTCGCTGTATGTGCACGTGCCGTTTTGCGCCAACATTTGCTACTACTGCGCCTGCAACAAAGTCATCACCAAGGACCGGGGCCGCTCCCAGCAATACCTGCAACGGTTGCAGCAGGAGATCCGCATGATCGCCTGCCACCTCGACAGCCAGCAGACAGTCGAGCAACTGCACCTGGGCGGCGGCACGCCGACCTTCCTGAGCCATGTGGAACTGCGCCAGTTGATGGCCCACCTGCGCCAGCATTTCAATTTGCTCGATGACGGCGCCGGCGACTACGGCATTGAGATCGACCCTCGCGAGGCTGACTGGTCAACCATGGGCCTGTTGCGCGAGCTGGGTTTCAATCGCGTCAGCCTCGGCGTGCAGGACCTGGACCCGCTGGTGCAGCGCGCGATCAACCGCCTGCAAAGCCTGTCCGAGACCCGCGCCATCGTCGAAGCGGCGCGCACGCTGCAATTTCGCTCGGTGAACATTGATCTGATCTACGGCCTGCCACTGCAAACCCCGGAAGGTTTCGCCCGCACCGTGGACGAAGTGATTGCGCTGCAACCCGATCGCCTGTCGGTGTTCAACTACGCGCACCTGCCCGAGCGCTTCATGCCCCAGCGGCGCATCGACACCGCGCAACTGCCCAGCGCCGAACACAAGCTGGACATGCTCCAGCGCACCATCAGCCAGCTGACGTCAGCCGGCTATCGCTACATTGGCATGGACCACTTCGCCCTGCCCGACGATGACCTCGCCATCGCTCAGGAAGAAGGCACGCTGCAACGCAACTTCCAGGGCTACACCACCCATGGCCACTGCGACCTGATTGGCCTCGGGGTGTCGGCCATCAGCCAGATCGGTGACCTGTACGCGCAGAACACCAGTGACCTGGCCGAGTACCAGAACCTGCTGGCGGGCGATCAACTGGCAATCCACCGGGGCCTGGTGTGCAACGCCGACGATCACATTCGCCGCGCAGTGATTGCCCAGTTGATCTGCCATTTCAATCTCGACTTCGCCTCTATCGAGCAGACATTCGGTATCGACTTCCGTCACTACTTCAATGCTGTGTGGCCACAACTGCTGGGCATGGCCAGCGACGGACTGATTCATCTGGACGCCAGGGGCATCGAAGTGAAACCCGCTGGGCGCCTGCTCGTGCGTTCTGTCTGCATGGTGTTCGATGCCTACTTGAGCCAGCAAAACCGTCAGAGATTTTCGAGAGTGATATAGGAAATTTCTGTATCTGCAGTGGGAACCACGTTCGCGCCATGGAGGGCATGTGCTAGCCGGGGGATTGGCACGTGGGATACCCTTACGATTCAAGTGTGTTTCTTCACAAGGAATTTTTCCGATGTCTGAGCCAGTCAAAACCCGCGCTCATACCCAGGCTCATTGCAAGGATTGCAGTCTGGCGCCATTGTGCCTCCCGCTTTCGTTGAACCTTGAGGACATGGACGCGCTGGACGAAATCGTCAAACGCGGCCGCCCCCTGAAAAAAGGCGAGTTCCTGTTTCGCCAGGGCGACGGCTTCGATTCGGTCTACGCGGTGCGCTCCGGCGCCCTGAAAACTTTCAGCCTGAGCGACAGCGGCGAAGAACAACTCACAGGCTTTCATCTGCCCAGCGAACTGGTCGGTTTGTCGGGGATGGACGCCGAAGCGTATCCGGTGTCGGCCCAGGCGCTGGAGACGACATCGGTCTGCGAAATCCCCTTCGAGCACCTGGACGAGCTCTCGGTGCAATTGCCGCAGTTGCGCCGCCAGTTGATGCGGGTCATGAGCCGGGAGATCCGCGACGATCAGCAAATGATGCTCCTGCTGTCGAAAAAGACTGCCGATGAGCGCATCGCGACCTTTCTGGTCAACCTCTCGGCGCGCTTCCGTGCCCGGGGTTTCTCGGCCAATCAGTTTCGCCTGAGCATGTCGCGCAATGAAATTGGCAACTACCTGGGCCTGGCCGTGGAAACCGTTTCCCGGGTGTTCACCCGTTTCCAGCAGAACCAGTTGATCGCCGCCGAGGGCAAGGAAATCCACATTCTGGACCCTATTGCGCTGTGCGCGCTGGCCGGCGGCTCGCTGGAAAGCTGATGGCGATTAGTCCCGGGCGGGCTTAAACTGGCACCTTTGTGCCAACCGTCTGCCCGGGACTTTTATGATTTACGACCAATTCTGCTTCAAATCCCTGATCCGCCCTGTGGTGGACTTCCCCAAGCCCGGCGTCATCTTTCGTGACATCACTCCGCTGTTCCAGTCGCCCAAGGCCTTGCGCCTGGTGATCGACAGCTTCGTGCAACGCTACATCGACTCGGACTTCACCCACGTCGGCGCCATGGACGCGCGTGGCTTTCTGGTGGGTTCGATCGTGGCTTATGAGCTTAACAAGCCACTGGTGCTGTTCCGCAAACAAGGCAAGCTGCCAGCGGACGTGCTGGCCGAAGGTTATCAGACCGAATACGGCGAAGCCTTTCTGGAAGTGCACGCCGACAGCCTGTGCGACGGCGACTCGGTGGTGATGTTCGATGACCTGATCGCCACCGGCGGCACGCTCATCGCCGCGGCCAACCTGATCCGCCGCATGGGCGCCAAAGTCCATGAAGCAGCGGCGATCATCGACCTGCCGGAACTGGGCGGCTCGCAGCGCCTGCAAGACATGGAAATCCCGACCTTCTGCCTGACACAGTTTGCGTTGACCGATAAGTAACAACGCTTGATGCAATCCCGTAGCAGTCCGGCTTGCCGGCGTCGGCGACCTTCAAATCGCTGACGCTGGCAAGCCGGACTGCTACGTTTGTGCACCCCTGTAGGAGCGCGCTTGCCCGCGACGGCGGTGTATCTGTCAGAGCTGGATCGGTTTGCGCCCCGCAAACGAATGCGCCAGCGTCCCGCCATCCACCAGTTCCAGCTCGCCACCCAGCGGCACGCCGTGGGCGATGCGGGACGTGACCATGCCTTTGTTGGCCAGCAGCTGGGCGATGTAATGGGCGGTGGCCTCCCCTTCAACGGTCGGGTTGGTGGCCAGAATTATTTCGCTGAACGTGCCCTGCTCTTCGATGCGTGCCACCAGTTGCGGAATGCCGATGGCTTCTGGGCCCAGGCCGTCGAGTGGCGACAGGTGCCCCTTGAGCACGAAGTAACGTCCGCGGAAGCCCGTCTGCTCCACCGCGTACACGTCCATCGGCCCTTCCACCACGCACAGCAGCGTGTCATCGCGGCGAGGATCCGAGCATTGCGGGCACAGCTCCTCTTCGGTCAGCGTGCGGCACTGTTTGCAGTGCCCGACCCCTTCCATCGCCTGCTTCAATGCCTGCGCCAGCCGCGAACCGCCGCTGCGATCACGCTCGAGCAGCTGCAAGGCCATGCGCTGGGCGGTTTTCTGACCCACGCCCGGCAGAATGCGCAGGGAGTCGATCAACTGGCGAATCAGAGGGCTGAAGCTCATTGAAGAAAAGTCTCACAAAAACACGAGACGCGGTTTATACCCGCGCCTCCGGACAGCGTCAAATCACTTACGACACCTTGACCACCAGCTTGCCGAAGTTCTTCCCTTCCAGCAGGCCGATGAATGCATCGGGCGCGTGCTCCAGACCTTCGACCACATCTTCGCGGAACTTGACCTTGCCGTCCTTCACCAGTGGCACCATGGCCTGCATGAATTCGTCCAGGCGATGGTAGTACTCTTCATAGACGATAAAGCCCTGAATCCGCGCGCGCTTGGTCAGCAAGGTGCGCATCAGCAGCGGTAGCTGGTTCGGGCCATCGGCCTGACCCTGAGCGTTGTACTGGGCGATCACGCCGCACAGCGGGATCCGCGCATGCTGGTTGAGCAGCGGGATCACCGCCTCGAAAACCTTGCCGCCCACCAGCTCAAAATAGATGTCGATGCCACTGGGGCAGGCTTCTCCCAGTTGCTCGGCGAAGTGCGGGCTGCGGTGGTCGATACAGTCGTCGAAACCCAGCTCATCGATCACGTAGCGGCACTTGTCGATCCCGCCGGCAATGCCCACCACCCGCAGGCCATGCAGCTTGGCGACCTGGCCGACCACCGAACCCACCGCGCCTGAGGCAGCGGCGACTACCAGAGTTTCGCCGGCCTTGGGCTGGCCGATGTGCATCAGGCCCATGTAGGCGGTGATGCCGGGCATGCCCAGCACCCCGACCGCCATCGACGGACTGGGTAGATCCTTGGGCACCGGCAGCAGTTGCTTGCCGTCGGAGATGCTGTGGGTCTGCCAGCCGGTCTGGCCGACCACAAGATCGCCCACCTTGAATGCAGGGTTGAGCGACTGCTCGACCACACTCACCGCCCCGCCTTCCATGACCGCGCTGAGCTCAACGGGCGCGGCGTAGGATGGCGCATCGCTCATCCGCCCGCGCATGTAGGGGTCCAGCGACAGGTACAGGGTGCGCAGTTGAATCTGGCCGTCCTGCAAGTCAGGCAATGCCTCGCGCTCAAGGCGAAAATTCTCGGGCACCGGCGCCCCTTGCGGGCGAGAGGCCAGGACGATGCGTTGGTTGAGGATCAGTTCTTGCGGCATGAGGCGCAGCTCCTTCAGTGATCGGGGCGGGACTATAGAAAGCAGACCGTGCCCACCGGGATGGGTTCGGTTGGATGTGCAGAGCAATATTACACGTATAATTTTTCAGGCGAGTACTTCTTCTGTGGGAGCGAGCTTGCTCGCGAATGCGATCTGCCTGTGGTGTTGATGCGCCTGACACACCGCTTTCGCGAGCAAGCTCGCTCCCACAGGGAATACGAACGCCAAAGAATTTTGTAAACCCCACAAACAAAAATGCCAGGCACTGGGCCTGGCATCTGATGACACACCTACCGTCGTATCAGAACGGCAGCTTCATGCCTGGCGGCAGTTGCATGCCGGCGGTCATGCTGGCGGTTTTTTCCTGGCTGGCGGCTTCGATCTTGCGCACCGCGTCGTTGACGGCGGCGGCGATCAGGTCTTCCAGGATTTCCTTGTCTTCTTGCATCAGGCTGTCGTCCAGGCTCACGCGCTTGACGTCATGACGACCGGTCATCACCACGCTTACCAGGCCTGCGCCCGACTGGCCGGTCACTTCGGCGTTGGCCAGTTCTTCTTGCATCTTGGCCATTTTTTCCTGCATTTGCTGGGCCTGCTTCATCAGGCCAGCCATGCCACCTTTCATCATGGGAATTCTCCTCGAAAGTCGTTGGGGTCTTTGCGTGGCGCCAAATCAGCTTAGCGCCTCGCGGTCGTTAAAGGGTTCAGGCCGCCGGACTGTCCACGGGAACAATCGTATCCTCACGGATGCTGGCACCAAACTGTTGCAAAATCTGCTGGATGAACGGATCGCCGTGAATCGATGCCTCGGCGTCTCGCTGGCGATCGGCACGCCTGCGCGCTCCTGCCTGGGCCGGTGTTTCCTGCTCAGGCTTGATCAGCTCGATACTCAGGTTGATCGTGCGCTCGTGATACTGGTTCAACGCATCGTTCAAGCGGCGCTGTTGCGTGGAGTTGAACAGGGCACTGTGGGCCGGGTCCAGGTGCAGCAGCCAGTTGTCGCCATCGGCCGAGATCAGCGTGCAGTTGGCGGCAATGCTGCCGGTCATGCCCGACACCGGCAGTTTCGGGAACAGCTCCAGCCACTCGGCAGCCAGCCCAGTCGCAGGCTCGGCCGCTGGCAGCAGCTCGGGCTCTTTCTCCACCGCTTCCACGGTGTCGTGGGCCAGGTCATCCAGATAGGCGAACGACGCCGGGTCGATGTCCACGTCCGGCTCGTAATAGTCGTCATCCGGTGGCGGCTCGTCGTCACGATCCATCGGCGCGGGCACGTAGGGCACAGCGTCGGGCACGTGTTCGAGCATGGCCGGCGTCACCACCTCGGCGGCGGCCTGCACTTGCTCGGCCGATTCCACTTCCGGCGCGTCCGGCACGGGGCTGGCCGGTGCGGGGGCAGGCATCGGCGTCAGGTCGGGCTGCTCGGCGACGGTGTCAAGGACCGGCTCCGGGATGTCTTCGGCGACCTGCGCCGCAACCGGCTCGGGCTCGGGCTCGGCAGCAGGCGCGCGCTCGTTCCAGGGCAGGTCGAGGTCTTCGACAGGCTTGGCGACAGGTTCCGGCGCAGGTGCGGGTGGCTCGATGACCGTCGCAGGCTGCTCCGCAACCGGCGCCGGCATGTAAGCCGGAGCAGGTGCTGGGGTTGACGGGACCGGTGCAGCTGGCGCCACCGCTGCCTGGGAATCAGCCGTGGCCGGGCTGATCCCCACTGACTTTAACGGCTGTCGAGGCGCGTTCTCGGCATCGGCCGGGCGGAACGCCAGCATCCGCAGCAGGACCATTTCGAAACCGCCGCGAGGGTCTGGCGCCAGCGGCAGGTCACGACGACCGATCAGGCCCATCTGGTAATAGAACTGCACGTCTTCGGCAGGCAACGCCTGAGCGAGTGCCAACACGCGATCGCGATCACCATGGCCGTTGTCGACGCCATCCGGCAGCGCCTGGGCGATGGCCACGCGGTGCAGCACGTTGAGGATTTCCGAGAGCACGCCGCTCCAGTCCGGGCCCTGCTCGGCCAGGTGGCGCACGGCTTCGAGCAACCCGCGGGCGTCGCCATCGATCAGCGCAGTGAGCACGTCATAGACCTGCCCGTGGTCGAGTGTGCCGAGCATGGCCCGTACGTCGGCCGCCAGCACTCGGCCCTCACCGAAGGCGATTGCCTGGTCGGTCAGGCTCATGGCATCGCGCATCGAGCCATCGGCCGCACGGCCCAACAGCCACAGCGCGTCGTCTTCGAAGGGAATGTTTTCAGCGCCCAAGACGTGGGTCAGGTGCTCGACCACACGCTCCGGCGTCATGTTTTTCAGGGAGAACTGCAGGCAGCGCGACAGGATGGTCGCGGGCAGCTTCTGCGGGTCGGTGGTCGCCAGGATGAACTTGACGTACGGCGGCGGCTCTTCCAGCGTCTTGAGCAAGGCGTTGAAGGAGTGGCTGGAGAGCATGTGCACTTCGTCGATCAGGTAGACCTTGAAGCGACCGCGGCTTGGCGCGTACTGCACGTTGTCCAGCAGCTCGCGGGTGTCTTCGACCTTGGTGCGGCTGGCGGCGTCGATCTCGATCAGGTCGACGAAACGCCCCTCGTCGATCTCCCGGCATACCGAACATTCGCCGCACGGCGACGAGGTGATACCGGTTTCGCAGTTCAGGCACTTGGCAATGATCCGCGCGATAGTGGTCTTGCCGACCCCGCGCGTGCCGGTAAACAGATAGGCATGGTGCAGGCGCTGGCTGTCCAGCGCGTTGATCAAGGCCTTGAGCACATGGGTTTGGCCGACCATTTCGCGGAACGAGCGCGGACGCCATTTACGTGCAAGAACCTGATAACTCATTGAAAACCGTCGCGACTGGGTTGCGGAAGACCGCTAATGCTAGCGGAGCGGGGGCAAAATTGCATCCGGGACGATTTGCCCGCGCGCATTTATATCATCTGGCGTTAAACCGCCACCGATGTCATCCCGCCATACTCACTTGAGTGCGACCTCACCGCCCCGTAGCCGCTCGGCCGGCCGGCGGGACCAATCTCAAGGCCACAACTACAGCCAGCCAAGCAAGACGCAACCGCTCTGGAACGGCCCGTTCAAGCTGTAGCATTAATGTCACATTGCAGGATTAGGCTCCGTCGACATACTTGGTAACACATTTATGCCAACGAGCAGGAGCCGTGATGAGCGACAAAGAACAAGATCCGTCCAAGCCGTCCGCCAGCCTTACTTCCCCCGATTCCCCCTCTGACACCAGTCGTCGCCGATTCCTCGGAGGCGTGGCCGTACTCGGCGCCGGCGTCGCAGTCAGCAGCGTGGTTGCCGCCAGTGAAACCGGCACCGACGGCAAGGCCAGCACTCTGGAAACCTCGTTGACGGGACCTGCGCTGGACAAAGCCCTGCAGGACAACATCAAGAATATCGTGGTGATCTACGCCGAAAACCGCAGCTTCAACAATCTGTTCGCCAACTTCCCGGGCATCGAAAAACCCTTGTCTGCGGTCAAGCCTGAAGACTATCGCCAGCGCGACCGTGACGGCAAAGTCCTGGAAAGCCTGCCTTCGTGCTGGGGCGGCGTGTGCCAGGTCGGCCCGCAAAGCATTGATGGCGTGACCTACGCCACCGGCGTGCAATACCAGGAAAACCTGCCCAACGCCCCTTACGCGCTCAAAGGACCGAGCGGCGAGGACCTGCCCCTGAGCGTAGTCACCCGCGACCTGTGGCACGTGTTCTATCAGAACCAGATGCAGATCAACGGTGGCAAGAACGACGGCTTCGTCGCCTGGGCCGACTCGGGCAGCCTGACCATGGGCCATTACAGCCAGACGCAATATTCCCTGCGCCTGTGGGACGTCGCCCGCGAATTCGTGCTCTGCGACAATTTCTTCCAGGGCGCTTTCGGCGGCTCCTTCCTCAATCACCAGTACCTGATTTCGGCCAAGGTGCCCTTCTACCCGGACGCGGCCAACTCCCCTGCCAAATCGCAGATCGCCACGCTGGAAAGCAGCGATCCGTTGGAGTACCGCCTCAAGCCTCTGGAAAAATCCCCGGCCAGCGCCATGACCGGCCCTCCCCAGTTCGGCCCCAGCCTGCTGACGCCCGATGGCTACGCGGTCAACACCATGGCCCCGCCCTACTGGCCGACATGGCTGCGCGACAAGGAAAAGCCCGATTATTCGCAGCCAAACCTGGCCAACGTGCTGGTGCCCCAGACCCACGACCACATCGGCGACAAGCTGTCGAAGAAAAACGTCGACTGGACCTGGTACGCCGGCGCCTGGCAAGTCACGCTGGATGAATACAAGGATTCGGCGGGCATCCCCAAGATCCCGAACTTCCAGTACCACCACCAGCCATTCAACTACTTCAAGAATCAGGGCCCGGAACATCCGCAGGAGCGCGCAAAACGCCTGCGCGATGGCGGCTTGGGCGATGAGTCGGCCACCAATAAATTCCTGGCGGACGCTGAAGCAGGCAAGCTGCCGGCCGTGACCTTCTACAAACCCCAGGGCAACCTCAACCTGCACGCAGGCTATGCCGATGTCGCCTCGGGTGACCGCCACATCGACCGCGCGATAAAAGTGCTGCGCAACAGCCCGCAATGGAAAAACATGGTGGTGGTCGTCACCGTTGACGAAAACGGCGGCTGGTGGGACCACGTGGCGCCGCCCAAAGGCGACCGCTGGGGGCCTGGCACGCGAATTCCAGCCATCGTCATCTCGCCGTTTGCGCGCAAGGGCACCGTCGACCACACCGTGTACGACACCGCTTCGATCCTGCGCCTGATCACGCGGGTGCATGGCCTTGAGACGCTGGACGGCATCAAGGAGCGGGACGACGCCATGGTGGCACGAGGACAGGCGCCGATGGGCGACTTGACCAATGCGCTGAGCTTTGCCGCTGTCTGACAGACGCTGACGTTGCAGGACGTTACCGAGACGTCCTGCAACGGTTGCTTCATTGACCTCCCCAGGTCAGGGGTATTCCTTGCAAGGCTCAATCACCGAGCAAGGAAGCCGGACCATGAACGCAATACCTCCCCGCTACACTCCGCAGTTGCGCAGCGCCACCGAATTGCTGGTGGTGCACTGTTCAGCCACATCCCCCACCCTCGACATCGGGGTCCGGGAAATCACTCAATGGCACCTGCAGCGCGGTTTCGACACCGTGGGCTATCACTACGTCATCCGGCGCGATGGCTCACTTGAAACAGGCCGACCGGAAAATGCCATCGGCGCACACGCCAAAGGCCATAACGCAAACTCTGTAGGGGTATGCCTGGTCGGTGGCGTGAGTGCTGCAGGCAAGCCTGAGAACAACTTCACGGACGGACAAATCGCAACCTTGCGCCAGCTGCTCGATCAGCTCCAGTCCCGTTACCCGAAAGCACGCATTCTCGGCCATCGGAACTTGTCTCCGGACCTGAACAGCGACGGCAAGATCACCTCTGACGAATTCATCAAGGCCTGCCCTTCATTCGACGTTTCCGAGTGGTTGAAAACCCGCTGAACACCCTCTGCAAAACCTGCTGCCGGAACCCTCTCCGGCAGCCTCCGACCACACACATTCGCGAAAAATGACTGCTGATCTGTGCATATACAGCCTTGTTTCCCCTCCTTAGAGTGGCTTAGTCCTTCAGCACAATCAGGAGAGTGCCATGCCACAGACGCTGAACTTCCAACAGGTCGACGTGTTTTCCAGCGCCCCGACCCAAGGCAATCCCCTTGCCGTTGTCATCGGCGCCGACGAGTTGAGCTACGCGCAAATGGCCGATTTCGCCCGCTGGACCAACCTCAGCGAAACCACCTTCCTGCTGCGCCCCACGCACCCTGAGGCGGACTACCGCGTGCGCATCTTCACCCCCACCCGCGAGCTGCCGTTTGCCGGGCACCCGACGCTGGGCAGTTGCTTCGTCTGGTTGGACAGCGGCGGCCAGCCCAAGGCTGAAGAAGTGGTGCAGGAGTGCGGCGTGGGCCTTGTGCGCATCCGTCGCGACGGCGCTCGCCTGGCATTCGCTGCCCCGGCCTTGTTGCGCAGCGGCGCCGTGGAAGATGAGGTGCTGGACACCATCGCCGCCGGCTTGAAGATCGGGCGCAACCAGATTGTTGCCAGCCAGTGGGCCGATAACGGGCCGGGCTGGGTAGCCGTGATGCTCGCCAGCCGCGAAGAACTGCTCGCCATCCGCCCGGACTATCCGGCACTCAAGGGCTTGAACGTCGGCATAGTAGCGCCCTGGACCGGTCCGGATGCCGAGGCTGACTTTGAAGTGCGTGCACTGACCGGCGGCCGGGGTAACGAAGACCCAGTCACCGGCAGCCTCAACGCGAGCCTGGCGCAATGGCTCATTCCATCGGGCCTGGCCCCACGCCAATACAGCGCACGGCAAGGTACGGTGCGGGGTCACAAGGGCCAGGTGGGCGTCGAACAGATCGGCGAGCAGATCTGGGTCAGTGGCCAGGTGCAGAAATGCATTGCAGGGAATGTGACGCTGTAGCCTGTTCACCGGAAGCCGACAGATAACGGCTTCCGGTTGATGTTCGCCAGAGGATGTCAGGCCACCGCATCGACCTTGCGCTCACTGCCACCCATGATCTCATCAGCCTCCCTGGGCAAGCGCGTCGTCAGGATCGCCAGCCCCACCGCCACCAGCGCAATCACTAGATAAACGCCGACGAACGAACCCGTGAAACTGGCCAGCAGCCCCGCGCACAGGTTGCCGATCATCCCGCCCACCCCTTGGGTGATGTTGGCCACGCCAAACACCGCTACCGATACCGCAGCGCTACCGGCCATCTTCGAGACGTAGGCCGGAATCAGGCCGAAGATCGGATAAAACGCCAGCGCGAACAGGATCGCCGCCACCAGAGGCCAGTGCCCGACGGGATGCAGGACAAAGATCAAGGCCGCTGCGCAAACGCTGGCATACACCAGCAGCATGGCGACGCGCAAGCCAATACGGTCCGAAAGCCAGCCCACTGCCAACCCGGCGAACATGCCGACGAACCCCATGCTGGCCCAAATCTGCGCGGTGTAGGTCACGTCGAAATCCAACTGAGTGCGCAGGTAGGAAGACAGGTAGTTCTGGAATGGAAAAGTGGAAAACCCCAGCAGCATCGTCATCGCCCAGATCTTCAGCACCCAGGGTTGGGTCAGGGCGCTCTTGTCGACCTTGGCTGCGCCTTTTACGGCCGCGCCGGGGTCACGGGAACGGTTGAACAGCCTTGCCCGAAAGAACACCAGCATCACGCCCAGTGCAATCAGCACCGTGAGAAAACCCACCAGACCCCACACGGTGCGCCACTCGCCCTGGGGGGCGAACAGTGGTACCAGCAGGCTGTTGATGAACACGCCGTAGCTGGTCCCGCTGGACACCAGCCCCATCGCCATGCCGCGATACTTGAAGGCCACCGTGCGGGCGATCACGTCCACCATCGGCACGAACACCGTGGCGGCGGTGCCGGCCAGCACCGTGAGCAGCGCGCCGATCAACACAATATTGTGCGCCATGGGGATCAGCAGCAGCGCCACCGCGCACACCACGCCCGAACCGAATACCACCCAACCGCCGCCTACCCGCGGGGTGACCCAGGCGGCGAACAGCGCACTGGCCAGAAAGCCGAGTTGGGCGCAGGCCGTGATGGTGCCCACGTAGGAAATGTCGAAACCCAGGCTTGCGCGCATGTCCGGCACCAACTGCGCGAACAGGTAAATCCCGAAGCCGTACGTTGCCGCCACCAGCCCAGTGAGCAGCAACACAATCAGAGCATTGATTCGCATCATCAACATCCTTTCTTGAGGTCAAGAAATCGGTCGGGTTGATCGGAGACTGCTCAGGGTTGCGCTGCGTCGATCAGCTCGGCGGCCAGGTCCTTGGCCACTAGAAATACGCTGTCGTCGTTCTCCAGAGCGCCTGTCAGAAAAGCCCCTTCCAGCAATAGGAACAGGCGCCTTACCAGCGTCTGCGGATTGGCCAGGCCTGCGTTTTCAGCCAGGTACAGGAGGTGTTGCTTGACGCCGCGCTTGTGTCGATCCACCGCCTGGCGCACCGGGTGAGTACGGTCCGGAAATTCAGCGGCGGAATTCACGTAAGGGCACCCGCGCAAGCCACCCTCGAACAACCATTGCCGATGCAGATCGAACAGCGACAGCAGCTTCTGGGCGGGGGACTCGGCGGCGGCCAGGGACTGCAGGACCGCAGCATTCCAGCGCTGGTTGCGTTGATCCAGATAGGCGACCACCAACTCGTCCTTCGAGGCGAAGTGGGCGTAGAGGGTCATCTTCGACACCCCCGCAAATTCAGCAACCGCAGCGATGCCCGTGGCGTTGATGCCATCACGGAAAAACAGCGCCGATGCAGCCTCGATCAGACGTTGATGGGTCAGGCTTGCGTCGTGGTTGGCCGGCATAAGACACCTTTGGAAATGAACTGTACTGACCGGTAAGCATAGTCAAACATCCGCAGTCAGCCAGCGCGGAAGTGATTTCACGACGAGTGGTTGTTCGTGGCGCGATGGCTTGCCGGCGAGGCGGTTTCAAGAAGGACAGCAACAGATCAGTCGCAAGCTACCGGCAGGGAAACGCATTCTTCAGCGCAGAAACCACCAGCACCGATTCATTCAGGTGCAGCGCCTCTGAATGTTCCTCCAGCGACTGCACCACGACGCGCATCGACTGGATCATGGGAATGCCGCCCTCGGGCACGCACACCAGCTTCGGCGCGCCGCCGGCTTCATGAACGATGTCCAGGGTGTCGATGGTCGCCTGCAACACGCCCACGCAATGGCCGATTCCGGTGGGATTCTTCGCCACCCCGCCGCTCATGCTGTTAATGCCATCCTGGCATTCGAGCAACAGCTTGTTACCGTCGGCCATGGCGGGGACACCACAGCCAAGCAGCAACAACCCCAAGAGCCCGGTGAGCGTTTTGACCATCACCGCAACCACAATTCCTTCACCGAATGATCGGCCGCCTTGCGCACCACAAGGCTCGCGCGCTCGCGGGTGGGGAGGATATTTTCCAGCAGGTTGGGGCGGTTGATGTCGCGCCAGATCTTGCGCGCCGCGTCCGGGGACTTCTCCGGTGGCAGGTCGGCCAGTTCACGGAAATAGGCACCACGGGCACGGAATGCAGTGCGTTGCAGCATCAGGAAGCGCTCGACGTACCAGCGCTCGATGTCGCCTTCGTCGGCATCCAGATAAATCGAGAAATCGAAGAAATCCGACACGATGGTGCCCGGCTTCTGCCCATCGTTGCCTTCAGTCTGCAGCACATTCAGGCCCTCGAAGATCAGGATGTCCGGCTGGCTGACCTTGAGAAACTTGTCCGGGACAATGTCATAGCTGATGTGCGAATACACCGGCGCGCTGATTTCTGGCGTACCGGCCTTGAGCTCCGAGAGAAACTTGACCATGCGCTTGCGATCGTAGCTTTCCGGAAAGCCCTTGCGGTGCATGATGCCTTCGGCGTCCAGCCGCGCGTTGGGATGCAGAAAGCCGTCGGTGGTCACCAGATCGACCCGAGGGTGATCGGGCCAGCGCGCCATCAGCGCCTGCAACACCCGGGCAAATGTACTCTTGCCCACCGCCACGCTGCCGGCGACCGCCACCACATAGGTCTGTTTCTTCGCCGGACGCCCCAGGAAGGTGTCCTTGATGCTGGCCAGGTTGCGCGCCGCACTCACATGCAGATTGATCAGGCGCGACAGAGGGAGATAGATGTTGACGACATCTTCCAGGGAAATATCTTCGTTCACGCCCCGCAACGCAGCCAGGTCTTCTTCGGACAGAGTCAACGGCGTGCTGGCACGCAGCGCCGCCCACTCTTTGCTGGTCATTACGAGATAGTCATCAGGCGCCATCTATAGCCTTCCAATCCAGTGTCGGTATCGACAATGGTGCGAAGACTATCGTATTGACCCAAAAACCGGGCAGATTTCTTTGATTTACCACGCATTATTGGCGTAAACGGCAGCGTCGGCCGTTCGCGAAAAACGCCTCAAAGCAGTGTAAACCACACAAATAAATGGAACTCCTGGCATCCCTCTAGTGACGAATAGCCATCATTCGCCATCATCACCAGGAGGCCATCATCATGCGGCTTGAATCCAACGCCCTTCGACTGTTGAGAGGCCTCGCCGACGAGGCCCTGTGCAGAGTCAATCCTCTGGACTTCACCGCACTGCTGTACCTGCGCGATCAGGGGTTTGCCGATGTCAGCATCAAGGACGGTTGCGTGGTCGCGGTGCGCACTTTGCTGGGAAAGCGGTTCGCCGAAGACCGCGCCGGCGGCCGGTAAACGAGAAGATGCCCAGACAGTCACGCCACTGCGGCTAGTACAGTTTCCGGACGACGCCTACAACCGCAACAGCCCAAGCCTACAGATCTCGTGCCGTACACCCGGCGATCATGAGTCCCGTTAGTGACTCGTGTCGCTATCGCTGTACGTGGGGTGGGTGCACAACGCCGGTCCTCCACGCTTTCATACCGCACTGAAAACCGGATTGCCCTGCCCCATGACCGTCAAGCTCGAATTCCTGACCACCGACCCCGAAGCCATGCAACTCGCCGTCCGTTACTGGGCAATGAGTGAAACCGGCGAGTTTCTCGAAAAGGTGATCGACCTGGTGCCCTTCCGCCACATCACCAAAAGCGGCTCGCTGGCCGCCCACGTTCGTGAACTGTGCACCGCCTACGACGAAAACCTGCGCTGCCCCCACTGCGACGAAGGCCTGGAAGTGAAAAGCCGCTCCTGCGCCAAGAAGTACCCGCAAAAATCCTACAGGCCTTGTGGCAGTTGCCAGGCACTTCAAGCGGCCCGAGAAAAGGCACAAAAAGCCGAGGCCAGCGCCAGACTGGAGAGTCACCTGCAGGCCTATATCAACCGCTTGCCATCAGAGCCCATCGACTATGCCCACCTGAGCGATGACCTGGCACTCTTGACCGTGGCCCTGGATTTTGCGATCACCCCTCGCCTTGGCGCAGAAGCCTTTACGGTCAGTGATTGCCAGGCGCTGGCGCCGATGGACTTAGGCTTGTTCATCGACAAACTGAAGATCGCAGGCGTATTGCGCGAAGACCCACGCCGAGCGCTGCCCGGGACCTACTCCCTGAACGGCGATGTACTCATGGTACGTACCCACTGCATCGCCTACGCATTGACTCCGGACACCCATTTCGGGCTCGACGATGAAGCCAGGAGTATCCTGCTCACCCGCGAATTCTCCGACAGCGTGGCGCTCTTCACCCTCTGGATCGACTACGCCGCCGCCGACGCAATGCGCTATCTGCTGGACCAGTGCAAAACCTTTGACCACGACCTGAACGAGCGGCAACTCAACGAAATCCGCAGCAGCCTGCGTGGCGCGCTGGAAACCCACAGCATTTCGCAGATCTGGTTCGTGATCTGGAAAAACATCAAGGACGCCGCTGCCCTCGCCAAGCTCGTTTACTACACCGACGAGCGCGCGGCGGCGACCATTCCCGGAAAGATCCGACGCACCCTGGAAAAGATCGAGAAGGAAAAAACCGTCATCAGCAAATGGAAACGCCCCGAGCAGCACCCGTCCGGAACCCTGGGCATGCTTTTCAACGAACTGTTCGGAATCGACGAAGACACACCCGGCAGCCAGGTGCTCACGCACATCAAGGCCGCGCAACCTCATAACGATGGCACCGATCCTGCGATGCCCGAACCCGAGCCGGTACGGCGCCTGCTGTATGAAGCACTGATGAATGACTCCGGCCCGGAAATGCTCGCCCACTTCGCCGAGTTGATACTCGAGGGGCATCAGGTGGCCACGGTGGTGTCGAGGATGCTGGGGGATGATGTTTCGGTGTGACCGCAGGTTCTGCATGCCAGCCATCGACCGATACTTACATTCGTTGACACACTTCAAAGCCCCGCCAGCACGGGTCATCGACCGCTGGAGGGGTTCATTTGTATCCAGATACGCTTTACTCAGCCTTTACCCACCCTAGACCTCCCTTTACACGAATCCGGTGTTTCATACGTCCATGGCGATTCCAAACCTTTCGCCAAAGGAGACACCATGATTTCGAAGATGACCCAAGCCCTGCTCCTGACCGGCACTATGATTGCCGCAGGCGCAGCCAACGCAAACGATCGCAACGTGATCGTACCCGTCATCGCAGGCGCGGCCATCGGCGCAGTCGTGGCCACGGTGGCCAGTAACTCCCACCACCATCACCGCCCGGCTCGCTACTACGCCCCACCGCCGCCGCCGCGTTACGTGCCGCGCTACCAGCCCGTGTACTACGCGCCACCACCACCGGTTGTGTACCGCCGGTTTGAACCGCCACGGCCCCATGGGTATTACGATGGTGGATGGCGCCGAGGGCATGATCGTGGGTGGGACAATCGTCGGGATGGGCGTTGGTAACGGAGCAGGCGACAATGCGCATAGCCCGTTCGTCACCATCGTGGAGCGCGTATTGTTTTACGCATTATTTTACGTATACTGCTGTAGCGCGCCCACTACTGAACTGACTATTACTAGCCGCCATCGAGCTGCTACTGACTACTTAACTAATCGAGGCAAAGCGCATGAGTGCACTCCTAGACCGAGCTGAACAGGCGGTGTCCGCTACAGCAATGGTCCGAGGCTTCAGTGCGAAACTGAAAGAGGTTACGAGCGGTGATGTAAGCCACTTGGTGATTTTCAAGGATAACGAACCAGCCGCTGTATTGGTGGGCGTTGACGCCTATCAAGCCATGCAGGACGAACTTGAAGATCTTCGCGCTGAGCGTCTCGCCATTGAACGCCTGTCTACCTTGGACAAACAGAACACAGTGAGCCTCGAGGACATGGAGGCTCGCTTCAAGTAGGCATTGGCCAATGATTTGGAGCGTTCGGTTTCACCCGGAGGTAGAGCAAGACCTCACCCTTTTAGGCACGGCAGAGGCAAGGCGGGTCCTTAAAGTGATTCGAGAGCGGATCGCCGAAGGTGAACCCGACAAGATCGGCAACCCCCTGCGTGGCGCTCTGGCCGGTCATCGCCGGATCCGGACCGGTGATATACGCATCGTCTACAGGATCGAGGGTAATGAGATCGTACTGGTCCTGTGCCTTGGCGCCCGACGCGACGATGAAGTCTATGATGCTGCAAACAGACGAGTCTGATCCCAAACCCTGCTTCGGCGGGGTTTTTCAGCTCATATGCAGGAGAACGAACAGTGTGTGGGGCGTAATCTTTCAACGAGGACAAAGCCTTGAAATTTCAAGACCCTGAAATGGAGGCGACCCCACCAGCCACACCCCGGCACACAATGTTCCCGCTGTGGCTGCTGCCTTCCGGCTCTGACCAGGTTCACGGGTAATCGTTGCGGGGGGACCGATGGGGTCACCATAACGCGTGCTGCCGGCTTGCCCGGCGAGCGGGGGCCATTGTACCGGTCTGGCGCGAAGTTACAACCTCTGGTTTCAGATAAAAAATCCGATAGCACTCAAGCACTTGTACGCATGCACCTTTCCCGCGTCTCGACCCTCAGTAGCCGAGCGCCCGCAGTTCGCGAACCTTGGCGGTACGTTCGCCGTTCATCCAGTGTTCCAGGGCGCCTGGGGCCATGGGCCGGGCGATGAGGTAGCCCTGCACTTCGTGGCAGCCGAGCTGGCAGAGGATTTCGTAGACGTCTTCGGTTTCCGCCCCTTCTGCCACGACGCGGTAGCCCAGGCGTCGTGCCAGGTCGACGATGGCTTCGACCAGGCGGCGGTCTTTTTCGTTGGCGTCGAGGTTTTCCACCAGGGATTTGTCGAGTTTGACGGTGGTGGCCGGCAGCTGGCGCAGGTAGGTCCAGTTGCTGTAGCCGGTGCCGAAGTCGTCGATGGCGATGTCGATGTTCAGGGCGCGCAAGCGTTCAAGTTGCTGGCGGGTGATGTCGGGGTTGGCGCACAGGGCGCTTTCGGTGAACTCGAGTTCGAAGCGGCCCGGGTCCAGGCCGCTGATGGCGAGCTGTTCGAACAGCGCGTCGCTGAATTGCGAGTTGGCCAGGTCAATGGCCGAGACGTTCATCGCCACTTTGAACGCATAGCCCTGTTGCTGCCAGGTTCTGGCCTGTTGCACGGCATGGCGCAGCACCCAGAGGCTGAGGGAGCGGATCAGCGCGGTCTTTTCCGCCAGGGGGATGAATTCTGCCGGGCTGATCGGCCCCAGTACCGGATGCTGCCAGCGCAGCAACGCCTCGACGGTGACGACGCGGCCGGTGCTCACTTCAAGGCGCGGCTGGAACGCCAGCGACAGTTGGTCGGGGCTGCGGACGGCGTCGGCCAGGGAGGCCAGGAGCAGGAACGCGCGCTGTTGGGCGAAATCCAGATGCGGTTCATACCAGCGCCAGCCGGTGGCCTTGCCCCGCGCTTCGTCAGCGGCGCTGACCACCAGCCGAATCCAGTCGCGCTCGTCATGCTTGCCCAAGCCCAGGGGCAGCACGCCGATGCCGAGGTCCATCTGAATCGGGATGTTGCGGCACACCAGCGGGCGCTGGAAATGTTTGATGAGTTTGCGAAACAGCTGCTCGGCCTGTTCAGGCGCCCCGTGACGGGTGAGCAGCGCGATGCGGGTGGGGCTGACCTTGTACAGCGCGGTGTCGGGCGGCAGTTGCTCGCGGCAACTGTCGATCATGCATTTGACCAGCTCTTGGGAAAAGCTGTAGCCCAGTGCACGGACGATGCTGTCCAGGAACAGCGGATCGACCATGTCCAGCGCCACCAGCGCGTGATTGTCGCGGTCGGCCAGCGCCATGATGTCTTCTTCCAGGCGCAGGCGATTGAACAGGCCGGTGGGCTGGTCGACGTAGTTGCTGTTGCGCAGGTTGTTCAGGCGCTTCATGACCAGCTGGCCATACATCTGCAGCATGCTCACGTCGCGCCCTTCCAGCGGCGGACGCGGCTTGCTGTCGATGATGCACAGGGTGCCAAGGGCCAGGCCATCGGCGGTCACCAGCGGCACGCCTGCGTAGAAACGGATGTGAGGCTCCCCTGCCACCATCGGGTTGTCCTTGAAGCGTTCGTCGTGCAACGCGTCAGGCACCTGGAAGATGTCGTGAGAGAGAATGGAGTAGGCGCAGAAGGAAATTTCCCGCGGTGTCTCACGTTCATCCAGCCCGGTGCCGGCGCGAAACCACTGGCGGTGTTCGCTGACGATGGACACCAGCGCAACCGGCGCCTCGAAATAGTGAGCAACCATCTCAACGATGTGATCCAGCACGTCGTCCGCCGCCGAATCGAGAAGCCCCATGTGGGAAATGCGAGAGAGACGCGAAGCCTCGTTCAGTGGAATTGGAGCGCTATTGGGCATATGCGAATCCCTGTGCAACAGCTTTATGCCAGTAGTATCAAAACGATATTGTGAACCCCAAGTTAGCACCAGATTTACAACCGCGCAGGCGTTCGCAGACCGGCGGCGATGACCGGCTCAGTGGGGGAAGTTAGAGCAAACGAATCAAGCCACTCGATTGAATGAGTTACTGAATCTGCACCACTTCGTCTGCCTTGCCGCCTGCATCCTGAATGACCAGATGGATGAAGTGCAGCTTGGTGATGACCTCAGGCGACAACACGAACGGATAGAAATCCGGCTGCCCCATGGCCCGGGACAGTTCGTTGAGCATACCCGCCAGTTCGATCCACGCATTGACGAAGGCAAGGAATGCAGGCCCTCCGGGATGCTGCGGGTCATAGAGGGCTTGCAGGGCAAAGGGCTGGTAGTCCAGATCCATGTCCTGCGCACTCATGCCAAGGCTCAGGGCCGTGTCGACCGCATCGGTCATGTGCAGGTAATGGGCCCAGGTTTCAGCCCAGTCTTCCCATGGATGCATGGTCGCATAGGCGCTGACATGGTGCTGTTGCCAGTCGAGGGGGGCACCGTTCTGATAGTGATGATCCAGCGCGTCGGCGTAGCTGGCGCGATCGTCGCCGAACAGATTGCGGAAACCGTCCTGCCAGTAAGTGTCCGCGATCAGACGATCCCAGTAGTAGTGTCCGACTTCGTGGCGCAAATGTCCGAGCAGCGTGCGATAGGGTTCGTGCATCTGCACGCGAACTTTCTCACGGATGGCGTCGTCGGCCTCTTCTACGTTGAGGGTAATCAGGCCATTGGCATGGCCGGTGGTGGGCAGATTGCCTTCCAGGTCGACGCCGAGAAATTCGAAGGCCAGGCCGCGCTGTTCGTCGACAGTCTTGGGTACGACTGGCAAGCCCAGGGTGATGAGTTGCGCGACCAGCCGACGTTTGGCGATCTCGATCTTGCGCCAGCGTTCGGGGTTCTCCGGCACTGACAGGTCGGGGATGGTTTTGTTGAGGCTACAGGCGATGCAGAATTCTCCTGCGTCATGGGCCGGAAACAGCCAGTTGCAGGCGGCGGGTGTGTCGAGGTTGGCGCAGCGGCGGTAGAGACCGGCTTGCGGCTCTTCGCTCAAGCGCCAGGTGTCGAGGTCGGGGCCAGGTTCCAGCGCGGCGACTTTGCCTTGCTGTGGCAGGTAACCCAGCGCCGCCGAGCAGGCCAGGCACTGGCTGTTGCGCAGGAACACCGACTGGCCGCAGCGGCAGTGCCAGACCTTGCCGCTGCGCCGGGTTTGCGGGGCGAAAGGCGCTGCGATGCGTGTGCTGAGTTGTTCGAAGAACTGGAACATGGCGATCTCCCGATGTGGCCGCAAGCACTAGATCGTCGGGGGTTGCGGGGGTTCCGTGGATTTTCAGACCTGGACCGTCAGTATGGATGAATAGGGTCCCGTAGCAGTCCGGCTTGCCGGCGATAGCGATCTTGCGTTCGCCATCGCCGGCAAGCCGGACTGCTACGGATCGGGGATAATGCAGCCATTGCAGCAAGCTCTGCGTACGGCAAGCGGCATCAATCGATGGCGATGTTGTGCTTTTTCAGGAATGCCACGAACGCTTCTTCGTCCAGCACCTTCAAGCCCAGCTCGTTGGCCTTGGTCAGTTTGGACCCTGCGCCCGGGCCTGCGACGACGGTGTGGGTCTTGGCTGATACCGAGCCGGACACCTTGGCGCCGAGGCTTTCGAGTTTTTCCTTGGCGATGTCGCGGCTCATCAGTTCAAGGGAGCCGGTCAATACCCAGGTCTGGCCGGTGAGCGGCAGGCCTTCGACGGCTTTTTTCTCGCTGTGCCAGTGCATGCCGAAGTCTTTGAGCTGCTGCTCGATCTTGAGGGCAAGTTCGGCGTTTTCCGGGTTGTCGAAGAAGGATCTGACCGACTGCGCCTGCTTTTCAGGCAGGGTCTGGCGCATGTCCAGCCAGTCGGCCTTGACCACGCCTTCCAGCGTGCCGAACTTGTCGGCCAGCTTCTGCGCCCCGCCCGGCCCTACCGACGGGATGTTCAGTTTGTCGAGCATGCAGCCCAGGGTCACGCTGGCGGCGAATTCGGCGCCCAGTTCACCCACGTCCTGCAATTGCATCTGGCATTCGCCCAGAAGCGCACCGATGACATCCTTGTTGTGATCGTCTTCGAAAAAGCTGTGAATTTCGTGGGCGACTTCCAGGCCGATGTCCGGCAGGTAGGTCAGCACCTGGGGCAACGCGACCTTGACCTTGTCCAGCGACCCCAGTGAGCGCGCCAGCACCTTGGCGGTTTCCTCGCCCACGTCGGGAATGCCCAGCGCATAGATGAAGCGCGCCAGCGTCGGCTGCTTGCTGTCTTCGATGGCCTTGAGCAGCTTTTTGCTGGAGATGTCGGCAAAGCCTTCCAGATCGATGATCTGGTCGTACCGAAGCTTGTACAGATCGGCGGGCGAGCCGATGAGCTTCTCGTCCACCAGTTGCTCGATGGTCTTGTCGCCCAGGCCTTCGATGTCCATGGCGCGGCGCGACACGTAGTGGATGATCGCCTGCTTGAGCTGCGCGCCACAGGCCAGGCGACCGACGCAGCGATACACCGCGCCTTCGCTGACGGTTTCCTTGCCCTTGCTGCGCTTGATCAGTTGCGTGCGCTCGACCTGCGAGCCGCACACCGGACAGGTCTGCGGGATCTCGACCTTGCGTGCGTTTTCCGGGCGGCGCTCCATGACCACCTGCACCACCTGCGGGATCACGTCGCCGGCGCGGCGGATGATGACGGTGTCGCCGATCATCAGGCCCAGGCGCGCCACTTCATCCATGTTGTGCAGCGTGGCGTTGGCCACGGTCACACCCGCGACCTTGACCGGCTTGAGCCGCGCCACCGGTGTCACGGCGCCGGTACGCCCGACCTGGAATTCGACGTCAAGCAGTTCGGTCAGCTCTTCCATGGCCGGGAATTTGTGGGCAATGGCCCAGCGCGGCTCACGGGCGCGGAAACCCAGTTCGCGCTGGGAGGCAATGCTGTTGACCTTGAACACCACGCCGTCGATTTCATAGGGCAGCGACAGACGCCGCTCGCCGATGTCCTGGTAGTACTTGAGGCAGTCTTCGATGCCATCGGCCACTTTCAGCTCGCGGCTGATGGGCATGCCCCAGCTCTTCAGTTGCTCGAGGTTGCCGATGTGCGTATCGGCGATGTCGTGTGACACCTGGCCGATGCCATAGCAGCAGAATTCCAGCGGGCGGTTAGCGGTGATTTTCGAATCAAGCTGGCGCAGGCTGCCAGCGGCGGCATTGCGCGGGTTGGCGAAGGTTTTGCCGCCGACTTCCAGCTGGGTCTCGTTCAGCCGCTCGAAACCGGCCTTGGACATGAACACTTCACCGCGCACTTCCAGCGTCTCTGGCCAGCCTTTGCCGTGCAGCTTGAGCGGGATATTGCGAACCGTGCGTACGTTGACGCTGATGTCTTCGCCGGTGGTGCCGTCGCCACGGGTCGCGCCGCGCACCAGGGCGCCGTTCTGATACAGCAGGCTTACGGCCAGACCATCGAGCTTGGGTTCGCAGCTGTACTGCACCTTGGCGCCTGCGCCGAACAGATCACCCACCGGCAGGTCCAGGCCTTCGGTCACGCGGCGGTCGAATTCACGCAGGTCGGTTTCTTCGAAGGCGTTGCCCAGGCTGAGCATGGGAATTTCGTGGCGCACCTGGGTGAACGCCGACAGCGCTGCACTGCCGACACGCTGGGTCGGCGAATCCGGGGTCACAAGATGCGGATTTTCCGCTTCCAGCGCCTTGAGTTCGTGAAACAGGCGGTCGTACTCGACATCCGGAATGCTCGGCTCGTCGAGCACGTGATAGCGGTAGTTGTGCAGGTCAAGCTCTGCGCGCAGTTCCAGGATTCGGTGTTCGGCGTTCATACGGTGTTCTCGAGAAAGCAAAAGAGCAGCCGGGGCTGCTCAATTCATAGGATCAGGGCGGTGTACCTGTGGGAGCGAGCTTGCTCGCGAATGGTTCAGACACTGCGGTGTCAGAACCGACGCCTTCGCGAGCAAGCTCGCTCCCACCGTTCAATCAGGCCCACGATCTACGGGTATCAACGACGCTGAGTCAGCGCGCGGCGTTCGAATTCGACGATGCGCTGGCGGTAGTGTTCGATGGTCTGCGCGGTCATGACGCTGCGCTGATCGTCTTTCAACTCGCCGTTCAGTTCGTGAGCCAGTTTGCGGGCTGCGGCCACCATCACGTCGAAAGCCTGTTTCGGGTGACGCGGGCCTGGCAGGCCGAGGAAGAAGCTCACGGCACGGGTGCTGAAGTGGTCGATGTCGTCCAGATCGAACACGCCCGGCTTGACCGCATTGGCCATGGAGAACAGCACTTCGCCGTTGCCCGCCATGCTTTCGTGGCGATGGAAAATGTCCATCTCGCCGAAACGCAGGCCGCTTTCCAGAATGTTCTGCAACAAGGCAGGGCCCTTGAAGCCGCTTTCGTCACGGGAAATCACGCTGATGACCAGCACTTCCTCGACCGGCGCCAGGTCCTTGTCTTCGGTGATGCGCTGGGCAGGCTTGTCGTCCGGGAAATCATCTTCACGGGCGCTGAACAGGCTCGGGCCGTCCAGGTCCAGATTCAGGTCACCCTGCTGCGGCTCGTCCTTGCGCTTGCCACGCTTGGGCTCGCGCTCGGCGCGTTCCGGCCGCTCGCGGGCAGCGCTCATGGTCGGCAGGTCGTGCTCGTCGAGCTGCGGTTCTTTCTGGTTGTCCAGGACACGTGCAGGGCCCAGTACCTCGGCGGACGAGCCTTCTTCGTCGTCCGGCAGGTTGGAGAAGCTGCGGTCCAGTCGGAATTTCAACTTGCCCTTGCCGCCGCGCATCCGGCGCCAGCCGTCGAAAAGAATACCGGCAATGACAATAATGCCGATGACGATCAGCCACTCTCGCAGACCGATTTCCATGTAATCCCGTGCCTCTATTGAAAATTCTGAAAATTAAGGGCGTAAACCCCTTTAAAACGTGGAGCCAACTCTATGTTCTGAATGGCCTTTTACCCACGCAAAAATGAAAAAGTGGACATTAAACTAGCACGACCAAAGGTAACTTTACACCGTCAGTTACATCTGGCATGTCGCGACCATCTGTACGGCTGCGACGGTCATTCCTGTGCCGCGCTATCAGAACGCCACTTTTCCCTGTCTATTCATTTGACCGCATGGCAGTCCACTATGCGTCTACTAGCGCCATCGCCTCCTCTACATCCACTGCCACAAGGCGCGAACACCCCGGCTCATGCATGGTGACACCCATCAACTGGTCGGCCATTTCCATGGCGATCTTGTTGTGCGTGATGTAGATGAACTGCACGGTTTGCGACATCTCCTTGACCAGTCGGGCATAGCGGCCCACGTTGGCGTCGTCCAGTGGTGCATCGACTTCGTCGAGCATGCAGAACGGCGCCGGGTTGAGTTTGAAAATGGCAAAAACCAGTGCCAGTGCGGTCAGGGCTTTCTCGCCGCCGGACAGCAAATGGATCGTGCTGTTCTTCTTGCCGGGAGGACGCGCCATGATCGTCACCCCTGTATCGAGTAAATCTTCGCCCGTCAGTTCCAGATAAGCGCTGCCACCACCGAAAACTTTTGGAAAAAGTGCCTGAATTCCGCTGTTTATCTGATCGAAGGTCTCTTTGAAGCGATTTCGCGTTTCCTTGTCGATCTTGCGAATGACGTTTTCCAGGGTCTCCAGCGCTTCCACAAGGTCGGCGTCCTGTGCGTCCAGATAGCGTTTGCGCTCGGACTGCTGCTGGTACTCGTCGATGGCCGCCAGGTTGATCGCGCCCAGACGCTGAATTCGTCCATCGATGCGCCCCAGTTCTTCCTCGGCGTCCTTTTCGTTGGCCTCGGGGGTCAATGTCGCCAGTACACCATTTAGATCGTAGCCGTCTTCGTGCAATTGCTCCTGCAACGTCTTGCGTCTGACCGTCAGCGATTGCCATTCCAGGCGCTGCTGTTCCAGTTGCCCACGCAGCAGTTGCGATTGCTGCTCGGCCTGAGTCCGACGCTTCTCGGCATCGCGCAGCTCGCGGTCGGCATCTTCCAGCGCGTTCTTGGCGGTGCGCATTTCGTCGTCGACGGCCATGCGCTTTTCCAACAGCTCTTCGAGCTTCATGCGCAGTTCTTCGAGGGGTGCTGCGCCCTCCTCCAGCCCGAGCGTCAATTGCTCACGCTTTTCGGTCAGGCGTTCGGACTGCATCTCCAGACGCTCCAGCGCCTGGCGGGTGGAATCGTGTTGCGCTCGCAAGGAACTCAGGCGCACGGCCAGATGGTTGCCGTGGTCCTTGTGCTGGCGGGCTTCCTGGCGCACGCGGTCCAGGCGCTCGCGCAGGCTGTCACGCTGGGCCAGCAGCAATTCGCGCTGCTCGGTGTCCAGCGCCATGCTGTCCAGGGCGTCCTGCAATTGCAGGCGCGACTCGCCCAGGGTTTCATGCTCAAGGGCGCGCTGCTCGCCAAGCTCGGTCAGCTCTTCGTCCAGACGGGTGCGACGCAGGGTCAACTGCTCGACCTTGGCCTTGGCCGCCGACAGTTGCGCCTTCAGTTCACTCTGCTGACGGGCTTCATCCTGCAGGCGCCTGCGAAGCAGCTCGCGGCCCTCTTCCTGGGTGCGCTGCTGTTCACGCAGGCTGAGCAGTTGTTCTTCAAGCGCGGCGAGGGTCGCTTCACGTTCTTCGCGTTCGGCTTCAAGGCGCTGCAATTCCTGACCTCGGGCCAGCACGCCGCTTTCGGCTTCACTGGCGCGGCGCACCCGCAGAAAGTCACGGCCGACCCAATAGCCATCGCGACTGATAAGGCTCTGCCCGGCGCTTAACTGCGCGCGCATCGACAAGGCTTCGTCGAGGGTTTCGACAGGTTTGACCAACCCCAACCAACTGCTCAGATCAACCTGGCTGTCGACCTTGTCCAGCAGGCTGCCGGGAATGCGCGCCATGTCGGTGGCGGGACTGACCAGACGCAGGTCGCCCTGGCTGAAACCGGCCAGATCCAGCCCCGAGAAATCATCGACCAGCACGGCGTGCAAATCAGCGCCGAGCACGGTTTCCACCGCCAGCTCCCAACCGGCTTCAACCCGCAAGCCTTCGGCCAGGCGCGGACGCTCGTTCAACTGGTGATCGCGCAGCCACTCGGCGGTGCCGGTGCCGGGATCGAGCGCGGCCTGTTGCAAGGCTTCCAGCGAGGCGATGCGGCCGTTCAAACGCTGTAGATCGCCTTGGGCCTGCTGCTGGGATTGGGTGGCCTGTTGCAGTTCGAGACGCAGTTGTTCAAGGCGCTCGACCAACTGTTCCTCTTCGGCGGTCAGTTCTTCGAAGGCCATTTCCCGGGCGGCGAGGTCTTCACTGAGGTCGAGAATCGCCGCGTCTTCGGGGTCGGCGGCGAGCAACTGACGCTCTTCGCCCAAACGACGCTGCCGCTCGGCCAGCCGCTCCAGACTGGTTTCCAGTTGCTGGATGCGCGACTGCTGCACCTCGGCCTGACGCCGTGGCTCGGCGGACGACAGGTTGAAGGCGTCCCATTTTTCCTGCCAGCCGTGCATCGCCCCCTCGGCCTCTTCCAGCGCGGCGGCGGATTCTTCGGCGGCGGCCAGGGTCATTTCCTGCTCGGGTTCGAGCATTTCCAGCTCTTCGCCCAAGGTCGCAAGCAGCGTGCGGTCATGGCCCAGATGGGATTCGGTTTCCTGGCGCGCGCGCTCGGCTTCGCGCAGATCGTCCTGCAACTGGCGCAGGCGCTGCTGGCCGTGCTGGATGCTTTGTTCGTTGCGGGCGATGTCACCGCCCACCGAATAGAAACGCCCTTGCACCAGATTGAAGCGCTCGGACAGATCATGGTGCCCGTCACGCAGCCGTTCGATGGCGGCATCGGCGCTGCGCTGGTCTGCCACCAAGGCTTCGAAGCTGACTTCCTGGTTGCCGATCACCCCTTCGCGCTGGGCCACCTGCTCGTTCAGGGCCTGCCAGCGCAGGGCCGACAACTGCGCCTTGAGCTGACGCTCCTCGGCTTTGTATTCCTGATACTTCTCGGCGGCCTGGGCCTGACGGTGCAAGCGTTCAAGCTGACGTTCGAGCTCTTCGCGCAGGTCGGTCAGCCGCGCGAGGTTCTCGTGGGTGCGACGAATGCGGTTCTCGGTTTCGCGCCGGCGCTCCTTGTATTTGGAGATGCCCGCGGCCTCTTCGATGAAGTTGCGCAAATCCTCAGGCTTGGCTTCGATCAGCTTGGAGATCATGCCCTGCTCGATGATCGAGTAGCTGCGCGGCCCCAGGCCGGTGCCCAGGAAGATGTCGGTGATGTCGCGACGCCGGCACTTGGTGCCGTTCAGGTAATAGGTGTTCTGGCTGTCGCGGGTGACCTTGCGGCGAATGGAAATTTCCGCGTAGGCAGCGTACTCACCCACCAGCGTGCTGTCAGAGTTGTCGAACACCAGCTCGATGCTGGCCTGGCTCACCGGCTTGCGGCTGGTGGAGCCGTTGAAGATGACGTCGGTCATCGACTCGCCGCGCAGGTTCTTGGCCGAGCTTTCGCCCATGACCCAGCGCACCGCGTCGATGATATTGGATTTGCCGCATCCATTGGGGCCGACCACGGCCGCCATGTTGCTGGGGAAGTTCACCGTCGTCGGGTCGACGAACGACTTGAACCCCGCCAGCCTGATGCATTTAAGACGCATGGATCAGCTGGCCGCCAATGCAGACAGGATCGACTGGCAGCTGCGCTCGGCGTATGCGGTGAGCACTTCACGGATGCGCGACAGATCCCGCGCAACCACCGCTTCCAGCAACTGGCCGAACAGCGTCAGGTACTCGCTCATCTCGGCCTGGCGCTGATCCAGCGCCAGGTAATAGAAGCGGCTCATGGACGGCTGCAGGTTCTCGACGGTTTCTTCCAGATACGGATTGTTGGCAAACGGATACGCAGCGCGCATCACGTTGAAGCTGTCTTCGACGAAGCTTTTCACGTCGCCGCGCTCGCAACTGGCAATCAGCCGCTGCTGAATTTGCTGGAACGGCGCCAGGTCCAGTTCCTCAGCCCAGCACTTGGCCACTGCAAGGCCAAGCAGGATGTACATCTCGCTCATCAGCGCGCACAGGCTTTCGATGTTATGCGGGGTGAGCACGGAGACCTGGGCACCACGGCGCGGCAGGATCACGATCAGGTGACGGCGTTCCAGGATCAGCAATGCTTCGCGCACGGAGCCACGGCTGACATTCAGCGCTTGGGTGACCTTCTGCTCCTGAATCCGCTCCCCGGGCTTGAGTTCGCCGCGAATGATCCGTTCGGCGAGGTGGTGAGCGATCTGCTCAGCGAGGCTGTCCGGTGCCTTGAACGTCATTTCTTTCCTTTAAAACCATGGCTGCACACAAGCGGCGCAGTGTATCGCACTGGATACCTGTGGCGCAGGGCCATATGCATGGAAACTGGCATGAAATAAGCAATTCTTTGAGCGTCGTCCCACGGTTTTATTGCAAGGCCGTGCTGCCGTTAATCGGCAAGTCGCCGGAAATATGATTTTCTTGACCTGCAGGTCAGATTTTAATTGACCCAATAGTCAGAACTGATAGATTCATCGACAGGTTCGATGAACAATTTCCGCTACACCTTTAAGACAGCTATCTATTACAAGAAGACGAGGCGCGACCCGTGATCCAGTTCTTACTGAACCAAGAGCTCAAGACCGAGCATGCTCTTGACCCCAACATGACGGTGCTCAACTACCTGCGTGAGCACCTGCATAAATCCGGCACCAAGGAAGGCTGCGCCAGCGGCGACTGCGGCGCCTGCACTGTGGTGGTGGGTGAACTGAGCACCGACGCCGACGGCCAGGATCACTTGAGCTATCGCAGCCTCAACTCCTGCCTGACGTTCGTCGCCTCGTTGCACGGCAAGCAACTCATCAGCGTCGAAGACCTCAAGCACCAGGGCCAACTGCACAGCGTGCAAAAGGCCATGGTCGACTGCCACGGCTCGCAGTGCGGCTTCTGTACGCCAGGCTTCGTCATGTCGCTGTTCGCCCTGCAGAAGAACACCAGCGAAGCCGATTCCAGCAAGATCAAGCACGCCCAGGCCCACGAAGCGCTGGCTGGCAACCTGTGCCGCTGCACCGGCTACCGTCCGATCCTGGCCGCTGCCGAACAGTGCTGCAGCCAGCCCCAGCCGGATCAGTTCGATACTCGTCAAGCCCAGACCATCGCCCGCCTTAAAGCCATCGCCCCCAAAGAAACCGCCGAGCTGAACAGCGGCGACAAACGCTGCCTGGTGCCACTGACCGTGGCTGACCTCGCCGACCTCTACGATTCCTATCCGCAAGCCCGGTTGCTGGCGGGCGGCACTGACCTGGCGCTGGAAGTCACCCAGTTCCACCGGCCGTTGCCGGTGATGATTTACGTCGGCAACGTGGCCGAAATGAAGAAGATCGAGGCGTTCGACGACCGCATCGAGATCGGCGCCGCCACGGCCCTCACAGACTGTTACGAAGCGCTGGCCCACGAATACCCGGATTTCGGCGAACTGCTGCACCGTTTTGCATCACTGCAGATCCGCAATCAGGGCACGCTGGGTGGCAATATCGGCAACGCCTCGCCGATTGGCGACTCGCCTCCCCTGCTGATCGCGCTGGGCGCCAAGATCGTCCTGCGCAAAGGCAGCAAGTCGCGGACCCTGGCGCTGGAGGATTACTTCATCGATTACCGCGTCACTGCGCGTGAGGAAAGCGAGTTCATCGAGAAGATCATCGTGCCCAAGGCCAACGCCAGGCAGGCCTTCCGCGCCTACAAGGTCTCCAAGCGCCTGGACGACGACATCTCGGCGGTCTGCGCTGCATTTCGCGTGCAGGTGGAGAACGGCGCCATCGTCGATGCCCGTGCAGCCTTTGGTGGCATGGCGGCGATCCCGAAACGCGCCGCCAACTGCGAGCAGGCCCTCATCGGCCAGCCTTGGACGTCGGCCACCATTGAACGCGCCTGCGCCGCGCTGGAGAAGGACTTCACCCCGCTCTCGGACTTCCGCGCCACCAAGGAATACCGCCTGCTGAGCGCGCAGAACCTGTTGCGCAAATACTTCATCGAGCTGCAAACGCCACACATCGAGACTCGGGTGACCGCTTATGTCTAATCACGCCCCGCAAAAAACCCAGGAAGAACTGGTCGCGCTGTTTCAGCAGGACCTCACCTCCGGCGTTGGCCGCAGCGTCAAGCATGACAGCGCCGACAAGCACGTCTCGGGTGAAGCGATCTACATCGATGACCGGCTCGAATTCCCCAACCAGCTGCATGTGTATGCACGCATGTCGGACCGTGCCCACGCGCGAATCGTCAAGGTGGATGTGTCCCCTTGTTACGACTTCGAAGGCGTACGCATTGCCATCACCCACGACGACATCCCGGGCCTCAAGGACATCGGCCCGCTGCTGCCGGGCGACCCGCTGCTGGCCATCGACAAGGTCGAATTCGTCGGCCAGCCGGTGATCGCCGTTGCCGCGCGGGATCTGGAAACCGCGCGCAAGGCGGCCATGGCGGCGATCATCGAGTATGAAGACCTGGAACCGGTGCTGGATGTAGTCCAGGCCTATCGCGACAAGCATTTCGTGCTCGAAAGCCACACCCACAAACGCGGTGACTCGGCCACGGCGCTGGACTCGGCCCCCAATCGCATCCAGGGCACGCTGCACATTGGCGGCCAGGAACATTTCTATCTGGAAACCCAGATTTCCTCGGTGATGCCCACCGAAGACGGCGGCATGATTGTCTACTGCTCCACGCAGAACCCCACCGAAGTGCAGAAGCTGGTCGCTGAGGTGCTGGATGTTTCGATGAACAAGGTGGTGGTGGACATGCGCCGCATGGGCGGTGGTTTCGGCGGCAAGGAAACCCAGGCCGCAAGCCCGGCGTGCCTGTGCGCAGTGATCGCACGCCTGACCGGTCAGCCGACCAAAATGCGCCTGCCCCGCGTCGAAGACATGATGATGACCGGCAAGCGTCACCCCTTCTACGTCGAGTACGACGTGGGCTTCGACAACGAGGGGCGTCTGCAGGGCATCCAGCTGGAACTGGCCGGTAACTGCGGTTGCTCGCCGGACCTGTCCGCCTCCATCGTCGACCGCGCCATGTTCCACGCCGACAACTCGTATTACCTGGGCGATGCCACTATCAACGGCCATCGCTGCAAGACCAACACGGCGTCGAACACCGCCTACCGCGGCTTCGGCGGCCCGCAAGGCATGGTCGCCATCGAAGAAGTCATGGACGCCATCGCCCGACATCTGGGCAAGGACCCGCTGGCAGTGCGCAAGGCCAACTACTACGGCAAGACCGAGCGCAACGTCACGCACTATTACCAAGAAGTCGAGCACAACATGCTCGAAGAAATGACCGCCGAGCTGGAGGAAAGCAGCCAGTACGCCGAGCGGCGCAAGGCGATCATGGCCTACAACGCCAACAGCCCGATTCTCAAGAAGGGGCTTGCGCTGACGCCGGTGAAATTCGGCATTTCCTTTACCGCCAGCTTCCTCAACCAGGCCGGCGCCCTGATCCACATCTACACCGACGGTAGCATCCACCTCAACCACGGCGGCACCGAGATGGGCCAGGGCTTGAACACCAAGGTCGCGCAGGTGGTGGCCGAGGTGTTCCAGGTGGATTTCAACCGCGTACAGATCACCGCCACCAACACCGACAAGGTGCCGAACACTTCGCCCACCGCTGCTTCAAGTGGTGCGGACCTGAACGGCAAGGCGGCGCAGAACGCGGCAGAAACCATCAAGCAGCGCCTGGTGGAATTCGCGGCCAGGCACTACAAGTGCGAAGAATCCCAGGTCGAATTCCGCAATGGCCATGTGCGCGTCGGCGAGCAGGTCATCAGCTTCGACACCCTGGCGCAACAGGCGTGGATGGGCCAGGTGTCACTGTCGAGCACCGGCTACTACAAGACGCCGAAGATCTACTACGACCGCAGCCAGGCCCGCGGGCGGCCGTTCTACTACTTCGCCTTCGGCGCGGCCTGCACCGAGGTGATCGTCGACACCCTGACCGGCGAGTACAAGATGCTGCGCACCGACATCCTGCATGACGTCGGCGCCTCGCTGAACCCGGCCATCGACATCGGCCAGGTCGAAGGCGGCTACATTCAGGGCATGGGATGGCTGACCACCGAGGAGCTGGTGTGGAACGCCAAGGGCAAGCTGATGACCAACGGCCCGGCCGGTTACAAGATTCCGGCGGTGGCGGACATGCCGGCGGACTTGCGGGTCAAGCTGGTGGAGAACCGCAAGAACCCGGAAGACACGGTGTTCCATTCCAAGGCCGTGGGTGAACCGCCGTTCATGCTGGGTATCGCCGCGTGGTGCGCGATCAAGGATGCGGTGGCGAGCCTGGGTGATTACAAGCATCAGCCGAAGATCGACGCGCCCGCGACGCCGGAACGGGTGTTGTGGGGGTGCGAGCAGATGCGCAAGTTGAAACAGGCCGCGCCCGAGGCCGAGGGTGTGGCCCATGAGTTGACGGTTTCACCGGTGTAGCGGCGGCGTTTGAGCCGACGCTTTCGCGGATGAATCCGCTCCCACAAGGGTACGTGATCAACCTGTGGGAGCGAATTCATTCGCGAAGGCGTTTGAGCCGACGCCGTCGCGGATGAATCCGCTCCCACAAGGGTACGTGATCAACCTGTGGGAGCGAATTCATTCGCGAGACGATGGCACGGACAACATGGATTTGATCGTCTGACTCGATCAGGAGAAACACATGAACAACTGGATCAGCGCCCTCGCCGAGTTGCAAACCCAGGGTGAAGCCTGCGTGCTGGTGACCATCATCGAGGAGCGCGGCTCGACACCGCGCAATGCCGGCTCGAAAATGGTGGTCAGCGCCGAACGGATCTACGACACCATTGGCGGTGGCCATCTGGAATACAAGGCCATGGACATCGCCCGCCAGATGCTCGAAAGCGGCACCCAGCAGACCCGCCTGGAACGCTTCAGCCTCGGTGCGAGCCTCGGCCAGTGCTGCGGCGGCGTGAACGTGCTGCTGTTCGAACCCATGGGCCAGCCCCAGGCGCAGATTGCCGTGTTTGGCGCAGGCCACGTCGGCCGGGCCCTGGTGCCGCTACTGGCCAGCCTGCCCTGCCGGGTGCGCTGGATCGACTCCCGGGAAGCGGAATTTCCCGCGCAGTTGCCCGAAGGCGTGAGCAAGATCGTCAACGATGAGGTGATCGACGAAGTGGACAACCTGCCCGCCGGCAGTTATTGCATCGTCATGACCCATAATCACCAACTGGACCTGGAACTGACCGCCGCCATCCTCAAGCGTGGCGACTTCACCTGGTTCGGGCTGATCGGCTCGAAGACCAAGCGCGTCAAATTCGAACACCGCCTGCGCGATCGCGGCTTCGACCCGGCACTGGTGCAGCGCATGCGTTGCCCTATGGGGCTGTCCGAGGTGAAGGGCAAATTGCCGATGGAAATTGCCGTGTCGGTCGCCGCCGAAGTGATCGCCACTTATAACGCCTGCTTCGGGATGGAAAGCGGCGAGCAAGGCCCGACCTCTGAACCCGTCGCCAAGCTGATGCCGGTCTCCCGCCGCAGCCAGGCTCAATGAACATTTGAAGAACGAATCCTGAACATGACTACTGCTAAGAAAGCCTACCGCGCCGCCATCGTCCACAGCATCGCCGACCCTGCCGAAGTGGTGCTCGAGGCATCCTACGAGTATTTCGAAGACGGCCTGATGGTGGTCGAAGACGGCAAGATCACCGCCGTCGGCCACGCCAAGGATTTGCTGGGCACGCTTGCCAGCGACGTCGAAGTTCTGACCTACAGCGACGCGCTGATTACCGCCGGTTTCATCGATACCCACATCCACTTGCCACAGACGGGCATGGTCGGGTCCTACGGCGAACAGCTGCTGGACTGGCTCAACACCTACGTATTTCCTGTCGAGCGTCAGTTCGCCGACCCTGCGCACGCCGCTGAAGTGTCTGACATCTTCATTCAGGAATTGCTGCGCAACGGCACCACCACCGCGCTGGTGTTCGGCAGCCGTCACAAGGAGTCGGTGGATGCGTTCTTCACCGCTGCCGAGAAGCTCAATCTGCGGATGATCGCCGGCAAGGTGATGATGGACCGCAACGCCCCGGATTATCTGATGGACACCGCAGAATCCAGCTACGTCGACAGCAAGGCGCTGATCGAGCGTTGGCATGGCAAGGGCCGCCTGCACTACGCGGTCACGCCGCGCTTCGCGCCGACCAGCACGCCACAGCAGCTGGCCCTCGCCGGCCAGTTGCTGACCGAATACCCCGACCTCTACATGCAGACGCACATCAGCGAAAACCTGAAGGAAGTCGAGTGGGTCAAGGATCTGTTCCCGGAGCGCAAGAACTACCTTGACGTGTACGACCACTTCAAGCTTTTGGGCGAGCGCTCGGTGTTCGCCCACGGCGTGCATCTGTGCGATCAGGAATGTGAGCGGTTGTCGGAAACAGGGTCAGCCATCGCCTTCTGCCCGACGTCCAACTTCTTCCTGGGCAGCGGGCTGTTCAACCTGCCGATGGCGGAAAAGCACAAAGTGAACGTGGGACTGGGCACCGACGTCGGTGGCGGCACCAGCTTCTCGATCCTGCAGACGCTGAACGAGGCCTACAAGGTGATGCAGCTGCAGGGGGCCAAGCTCAGCCCGTTCAAGTCGCTGTACCTGGCAACCCTGGGCGGCGCGCGGGCGGTGCGTCTGGAGGACAAGATCGGCAACCTGCACGAAGGCACCGAAGCGGACTTCGTGGTCCTGGACTACAACGCCACCCCGCTGCTGTCGTACCGCATGAAGCAGGCGACGAGCATCGAGGAGAAGCTGTTCGTGCTGATGACCCTGGGGGATGACCGGACGGTGAGCGAGACGTATTCGGCGGGGGCGTTGGTGCACAAGCGCTGAGGAAAGCGTCGCCCCACCGTGTAGGAGCGCGCTTGCCCGCGATGGCGGTGGGTCAAATGACATATCGGCGTCGACTGTACCGGCCTCTCGCGAATGAATTCGCTCCCACAGGTTTGCGGCCAGGCCCAGAAACCAATGTGGGAGTGAGCTTGCTCACGAAGACTCAAGTACATCCGCTCGGGATTGACCGGCTGTACCGCAGCATTCGTGAGCAAGCTCACTCCCACAGATTATGTGCGTACCCCTCAACCCCGGTGACAATACGGCCTCTGTGGGAGCGAATTCATTCGCGAAAACAGGTCAGGCGATACATCTGCATCAGATGTACCGGCCTCTCGCGAATAAATTCGCTCACACCGGTGTGCGGCCAGGCCGGGAAACCAATGTGGGAGTGAGCTTGCTCACGAAGACTCAAGTACATCCGCACGGGATTGATCGGCTGTACCGCAGCATTCGTGAGCAAGCTCACTCCCACAGATTATGTGCGTACCCCTCTACCCCGGCGACACTCCCACAGGTTTTGCATTTCCCGCCGCAGTTGCAGTCGCCGCAGGATTTGCGGCGAGCCTATCGATCAAACCGCCGTACTGCGCCCCGGCTTTTTCTTCGGCAGCATCAGGTGTGAGAACACGGCGTGCAGGTCGTCCGACGCGCTTTCTTCGTCCAGGTTGAGCTTGCTGTCGATGTGATCCATGTGGTGCATCATCAGGTTCACCGCCAGCGCCGCATCGCGGGCCTGGATGGCGTCGATCAGCTGGGTGTGCTCATCGTAGGAACAGTGCGTGCGGTTACCGCTTTCGTACTGGGCGATGATCAGCGAGGTTTGCGAAACCAGGCTGCGCTGGAAGCTGATCAGCGGTGCATTTTTGGCCGCCTCTGCCAGTTTCAGGTGGAACTCGCCAGACAAACGGATTCCCGCCCCACGATCCCCTCTGGAGAAACTGTCGCGCTCGTCGCTGACCATCTTGCGCAGTTCATTGAGTTGCTCGAGGGTGGCGTGCTGCACCGCGAGTTCCGTGATGGCCTTCTCGACCATGCGCCGGGCGAAAAACACCTGCCGGGCTTCTTCGACACTGGGGCTTGCCACCACGGCGCCACGGTTGGGGCGCAACAGCACCACGCCTTCATGAGCCAGGCGCGACAAGGCGCGACGAATGATCGTACGGCTGACCCCGAAGATCTCACCCAAGGCCTCTTCGGAAAGCTTGGTGCCGGGCGCCAGGCGCTGCTCGAGGATGGCCTCGAAGATATGCGCGTAGACGATGTCGTCCTGGGTGCCGCTGCGGCCTGCCTTGGCGGCGCGCGGTTGTTTCTTGAGGGGTTGCAGCTGATCGTTCATGGACACTCACAAGACCTGAATCCGGCCTGGGGCCGTGCCGTGACTGCGGGAGCAAGCCACTGTTTGCTAAAGCAATAGCAGATATCCCGGCAAAGTCACAGTAAAAGTAATGGCGCATTGTACACAGTGTGCAAAGTCTGCACAGAGCCATGTTCCATTGGGCCTTATGCACACAATCGGCAAAATCCTTGCGCCAAAATCAAAAACATTATTTGCAATTTTTGTATACAAAAGCATAATTCGCTCGTGCACGTTTCTGACCTTTCAGTCAGGAAATCAAACTGACAGGTCGACCCGCTTGAAAGAGCAGTTACCGGCTCTGAAAAAAACAACAAAAACGTCCCGAGGATTTCACTGTGGAAAGTCGCAAAACCGAAGCCGCGCCGCTCGATGCCACTCCAATAGAAGCAAGGCCGCCACGCACCGGCCTGCTCGAGCGCATCTTCAAGCTGAGCGTGCATGACACCACCGTCAGAACCGAGTTGCTGGCGGGCCTGACGACCTTCATCACCATGGCCTACATCATCTTCGTCAACCCCAACATCATGGCCGACGCCGGCATCGATCACGGCGCCGCTTTCGTCGCGACGTGCATTGCCGCAGCCCTGGGTTGCCTGCTGATGGGCCTGTACGCCAACTGGCCGGTGGGCCTGGCGCCGGGCATGGGCCTGAACGCTTTCTTCACCTACACCGTGGTCGGCACGATGGGGTACAGCTGGGAGACGGCGCTGGGCGCGGTATTCATCTCGGGCGTGATCTTCATGATCCTGACCCTCTCGCGCATTCGCGAATGGCTGCTGAACAGCATTCCGGTAAGCCTGCGTTATGCCATGGGTGCGGGGGTCGGCCTGTTCCTCGGCCTGATCGGCCTGAAGACGGCGGGCATCGTGGTCGACAGCCCGGCGACCCTGATCAAGCTGGGTTCCCTGCGCGAGCCTGGCCCGCTGCTGGCCGCGATCTGCTTTCTGATGATTGCCGTACTCAGCTACCACCGGGTGTTCGGCGCGATCCTGATCAGCATCATCACCGTGACACTGGCTGGTTGGGGCCTGGGCATTGTGCACTACAACGGCATCTTCTCCAGCCCGCCAAGCCTGGCGCCGACCTGGATGGCCATGGACCTCGCGGGCGTTTTCAACGTCAGCATGATCAGCGTGGTGCTGGCTTTCCTCTTTGTGCATATGTTCGACACCGCGGGCACCCTGATGGGCGTCGCCCAGCGTGCAGGCCTGGTCAATGAAGACGGACGCATTGAAAACCTGTCCCGCGCCCTCAAGGCCGACAGTGCATCGAGCGTGTTCGGGGCGATGGTCGGTGTGCCGCCGGTCACCAGCTACGTGGAAAGTGCTTCGGGCGTGGCGGCGGGCGGTCGTACAGGTCTGACCGCCGTGACCGTGGGCATCCTGTTCGTGGCCGCGATGTTCTTCGCACCGCTGGCGGGCATGATTCCTGCCTACGCCACTGCAGGCGCACTGATTTATGTGGCGATGCTGATGATGGGCGGCATGGCGCACATCGACTGGGACGAAGCCACCGACGCGATTCCGGCTATCGTCACGGCGATCATGATGCCACTGACCTTTTCGGTCGCCGACGGCATCGCGCTGGGCTTCATCACCTACGTCGTGCTGAAGGCCGGCACCGGGCGGCACAGGGAGATTTCCGTGAGCCTGTGGGCGCTGTGCGCGATCTTCATTGCCAAGTTTGTGTTCTTGTAAACCGACCCCGTTTCAATTTGATGCATTGACCACTGTGGGAGCGAGCTTGCTCGCGAATGGTTCAGACGCCGCGGTGTCAGAGTCGCCGCCTTCGCGAGCAAGCTCGCTCCCACAGGTCATTCATCATGTTCCGGACCAACGTCATCCATCGGATGGCGTTTTGTCATTTCAAAAAAGGAGAAAAAGGCATGACTCTGGAAACCTGGCTGCTGTTCAGTGGCGCTGCGCTGGTGGTGATTCTGATCCCAGGCCCGCTGTCGCTGCTGATGATCGGCAACAGCCTCAATTACGGCCTGCTGCGTTCGTACCCGGCGTTTCTCGGCGGGGTCTGCGCCTCGATCTGCCTGCTCAGCGCTTCGGCATTGGGTCTGGGTGCGTTGTTGATGGCGTCTGAACAGCTGTTCAGCGTGCTGAAGATCGCCGGCGGTCTGTACCTGTTTTATCTCGCCTGGCAAAGCTGGAAGCAGTCCCGCCAGCCCGCGACTGCCCAGGAAGTACCCCAGGCGCTGGCCCATCCAGGCTTCGCTTCACTGTTCTGGCGCGCTTTTGTGCTGGGCGGCAGCAATCCGAAAGACATCCTGTTCTTTGCCGCCTTCCTGCCGCAGTTTCTCAAGGCAGATGAGCCGTTTATCGGCCAGTTGCTGACGATGATCGTGACCTGGACCCTGCTGGACCTGGCCTGCAAGTTGTTCTACGGCCTGAGCGCCCAGGGCGCGGCGCGGTATCTGCGCACCGGGCGGGGCCAGAGCTGGTTCAACCGCATCAGCGCGGGGTTGTTTGGCGGGGCGGGAACGGCAGCGTTGCTTAGCCACTAGAACTTTTCGCCGGATGGCTGGCGGTCAGGTCCTCAAGATCGCTGACGCCGGCACACCATCGTTTCCGCAGGAAATCGCCAGGCAAAAAAAAGCCCGCAGTGTGGGGCGGGCAATGAGGAACAGGGGCAATGAGAAGAAGCGAGTGCAGCGGTTGAATCAGCTACCGCGATACGTCGAGTAGCTGTACGGCGAAATCAGCAGGGGCACGTGGTAGTGGTCCTGGCCGGCATCGATGCCGAAACGCAGCACCACTTCGTCGAGAAACGGCTGCTCGCCCAGCTTCACACCCTTGGCGCGGTAGTAGTCGCCAGCGCTGAACTGCAATTGATAGACACCGCAACGGTAATCCTCGCCCTGCAACAACGGCGCATCGCAGCGGCCGTCGGCGTTGGTGCGAGTCTCGGCGATCTTCTCCAGGCGCTCGCCCTCGATGCGGTACAGCGCAACGCGGATGTCACTGCCGGGGCAGCCATGCGCGGCGTCCAGCACGTGTGTGGTCAATCGTCCCATGGCGTGTCAGTGCCTCTTTTTGGATGGTTGGGGTATGGGCGCGCACTCATTCAGGGCCTGAAAGATGCGGGCGATGAGCAATTAAGACATTTTCTTAAAAAATTGTACACAATTAAAATGGCTTTTTTGACCCTATCCACTTGGCCAACCACGCAAAGCCCGATTTCGCGGGGATCGCGGATATTGCTGCGTTTTTTCAGCTTAACCTGACCACTCAGGCAAGTTTCTTGCTACGTACAGTGAGGTGATGTACGGCAGCAGAAAGGCGAAAAAACAGGGTTACAAATAGTAAAGAAAGTTGTATACAATCTATCCATCGCCGCAGTGGTCCTGCCCGGTTCACCCCGACCGCTGCCACAGACAACACGTAGATAAGGAAGATTGCAGTGAGCGCCGACTATCCACGCGACCTGATCGGTTACGGCAGTAACCCGCCCCACCCACACTGGCCAGGCAATGCCCGTATCGCGCTGTCGTTCGTACTCAATTACGAGGAAGGCGGCGAGCGCAACATCCTGCACGGTGACAAGGAGTCCGAAGCCTTCCTGTCCGAGATGGTCGCCGCCCAGCCGCTGCAAGGTCAGCGCAACATGAGCATGGAGTCGCTGTACGAATACGGCAGCCGTGCCGGTGTGTGGCGCGTGCTCAAGCTGTTCAAGCAGTTCGACATCCCGCTGACCATCTTCGCCGTGGCCATGGCAGCTCAGCGTCACCCGGACGTGATCCGTGCGATGGTTGAAGCCGGTCACGAGATCTGCAGCCACGGCTACCGCTGGATCGACTACCAGAACATGGACGAGGCTCAGGAACGCGAGCACATGCTCGAAGCGATCCGCATCCTCACCGAACTCACCGGCGAACGCCCACTGGGCTGGTACACCGGTCGCACCGGCCCCAACACCCGTCGCCTGGTGATGGAAGAAGGCGGTTTCCTCTACGACTGCGACACCTACGACGACGACCTGCCCTACTGGGAGCCGAACAACACCACTGGCAAGCCGCATCTGGTGATTCCGTACACCCTGGACACCAACGACATGCGCTTCACCCAGGTGCAGGGTTTCAACAAGGGCGACGACTTTTTCGATTACCTGAAAGACGCCTTCGACGTGCTCTACGCCGAAGGGGCCGAGGCGCCGAAGATGCTTTCCATCGGCCTGCATTGCCGCCTGATCGGTCGCCCTGCCCGCCTGGCCTCGCTGCAGCGTTTCCTTGAATACGTCAAAGGCCATGAGCAGGTGTGGTTCGCCCGCCGCGTCGAGATCGCCCGCCACTGGTATGACGTGCACCCTTTTGAAGGAGCCGCCAAGTGAGCCGTTTCCAGAGCCTGACACCTTCATCCCTTAGCCGCGAAGACTTCGTCACAGCCTTCGCCGACATCTACGAGCACTCGCCCTGGGTCGCCGAAAAGGCCTATGACCTGGGCCATGGCAGCGACCTCGACGACATCGAAGTCCTGCATGCCCGTATGAGCGACATCCTGTTGAGCGCCGATCACGCCACGCAACTGGCGCTGATCAACGCTCACCCGGATCTTGCCGGCAAAGCCGCCGTGCAAGGCCAACTGACCGAAGCCAGCACCAACGAACAGGCTGGCGCCGGTATCCACCAATGCACGGCTGAAGAGTTTGCACGCTTCACCGAGCTGAACGACGCCTACAAGGCCAAGTTCGCGTTCCCCTTCATCATGGCGGTCAAGGGCAGCAACCGGCATCAGATTCTTGCGGCATTCGAGACGCGCATTCACAACTCGGCCCAAACCGAGTTCGCCTGCGCCCTGGCCGAAATCAACAAGATCGCGATGTTCCGATTGCAGACACTTTGAGCCCCAACCGACCTTCTCCCACGCCATCAATAAAAGGCAGACAAAAAGAATGAAAGCTTACGCCGTACCCTTCGAGAAATTCGTCAACCTGGCCGATGCACGTCTGGGCACCAAGATCATCTCCGTCACCGACGACTGGTTCGCCGATGCCAACCGCCTGTTCCAGCCGACCCCGGCGGTGTGGAAAGAAGGCGTGTTCGACGACAACGGCAAGTGGATGGACGGCTGGGAATCGCGCCGCAAGCGTTTCGAAGGTTATGACAGCGCGGTGATCCGCCTGGGTGTGGCGGGTTCGATCAAGGGTGTGGACATCGACACCTCGTTCTTCACCGGCAACTACCCGCCATCGGCGTCCCTGGAAGGCTGCTTCCTGGCCTCGGGCGAACCGGACGAAAACACCGTGTGGACTGAAGTGCTGGCGGCGGTAGAACTCAAGGGCGACAGCCACCACTACCACGAAATCAGCGACGCCAAGGCCTACAGCCACCTGCGTTTCAACATCTACCCGGACGGCGGCGTGGCGCGTCTGCGCGTGTACGGCGTGCCGCACCGCGACTGGTCGGCCGTGGGCGACAACGAGCAAGTGGACCTGGCCGCAGCCCTTAACGGCGGCCGCGCGCTGGCCTGCTCCGACGAGCACTTCGGCCGCATGAGCAACATCCTCAACCCGGGCCGTGGCATCAACATGGGCGACGGCTGGGAAACCGCGCGTCGTCGCACGCCAGGCAATGACTGGGTGATCGTGGCGCTGGGGCATGCCGGTGAAGTCGAGCAGATCGTCGTCGACACCCTGCACTTTAAAGGCAACTATCCGGACAGCTGCTCGATCCAGGGCGCGTTCGTCAAAGGCGGCACCGACAGCCAGATCGAAACCCAGAGCCTGTTCTGGCGCGAGCTGCTGCCAAGCCAGAAACTGGAAATGCACGCCGAGCACAGCTTCGTCGAGCAGATCAAGGCGCTGGGCCCGATCACCCACATCCGCCTGAACGTGTTCCCGGACGGCGGCGTGAGCCGCTTGCGTGTGCTGGGCAAGGTGGCCAAGTAACGAGCGGCTGACCGACCCTGTGGGAGCGGGCTTGCCCGCGAAGGCGATATGTCTGCAAACCATATGTTGACCGGCACAACGCTTTCGCGGGCGAGCCCGCTCCCACAGAAGACAGCAGGATCACAGATCCATCATTGAACTTGAGAACAGAAGAATCCGCATGCGCAAACTGATTATCGAGCCGTTGACCAAAGAAGCCTTCGCCCCTTTCGGTGATGTCATCGAAACCGATGGCAGCGATCATTTCATGATCAACAACGGCTCGACCATGCGCTTCCACCGTCTGGCCGACGTTGAAACGGCCACACCGGAGGACAAGGCGATCATCAGCATTTTCCGCGCCGATGCGCAGGACATGCCGCTGACCGTCAGCATGCTGGAGCGCCATCCGCTGGGCAGCCAGGCTTTCATTCCGCTGCTCGGCAACCCTTTTCTGGTCGTGGTCGCGCCATTTGGCGATGTACCTGAACCAGAGTTGACCCGCGCCTTCCTCACCAATGGCAGGCAGGGTGTTAATTACCATCGCGGCGTCTGGCACCACCCGGTGCTGACGATCGAAAAGCGGGATGACTTCCTGGTGGTTGATCGCAGTGGCAGTGGCAATAACTGCGATGAGCATTTCTTCGAAGAGAGTCAGAAAATGATTCTCGATCCCCAACAATAAAAGAGGGTCTGACTGCTCGCTAAGTGGCAGAAGACTAACGGTAAAGACTGTGGCTGCACATCTGATGGAATGGCTGAATCTGGGCGTGCGCTGGATTCACATGATCGTCGGGATCGCCTGGATCGGCGCATCCTTCTACTTCGTCTGGCTGGAGAACAACCTCAATCGCGCCAACCCGCGCGACGGACTGTCGGGTGACTTGTGGGCGATCCACGGCGGCGGTATCTACCACCTGGAAAAATACAAGCTGGCCCCACCGACCATGCCGGACAACCTGCACTGGTTCAAATGGGAAGCCTATTGGACCTGGATGTCGGGCATTGTGCTGCTGTGCATCGTGTTCTATTCCAACCCCACTCTCTACCTGCTGGCCCCCGGCAGCACACTGACCGGCGGCGAAGGCATCGCCATCGGCGTCGGCGCGCTGGTTGCCAGCTGGTTCATCTACGACCTGCTGTGCGACTCGCCACTGGGCAAGCGCCCTGGCCTGCTGGGCCTGGTGCTGTTCGTGCTGGTGATCGGCGCCTGCTATGGCTTCAGCCAGGTGTTCAGCGGCCGCGGTGCGTATCTGCACACCGGCGCGATCATCGGCACCATCATGGTCGGCAACGTGTTCCGCATCATCATGCCCGCCCAGCGTGCACTGGTTGCGGCCATCGCCGAGAACCGCACGCCCGACCCGACGCTGCCAGCCAAGGGCCTGCTGCGTTCGCGTCACAACAACTACTTCACCTTGCCTGTGCTGTTCATCATGATCAGCAACCACTTCCCGAGCACCTACGGCAGCCAGTACAACTGGTTGATCCTGGCGGCGATCGCAGTGTGTGCGGTGTTGGTTCGTCACTACTTCAACACCCGTCACGACAGCAACAAGTTCGCCTGGGCCTTGCCGCTCGGCGCACTGGGCATGATCTGCCTGGCGTATGTCACAGGCCCTGCGCAGATGAGCAAGGCGCCTGACGTGGCGAAGATCGAGTACCAGCCGCTGCCTGCTACGGCTATCGGTGGCCATCGCGCCGACGAACCGCAGCCTGCAAAAGCCCCCGCCCCTGCTGAGCAACCGACCCAGGCCAGCAATGCCGGCGGTGTGGATTTCGGCAAGGTGCACAGCGTGATTCAGGAACGCTGCGCGGTCTGTCATTCGGCCAAACCGACCAGCCCGCTGTTCAGCAGCGCGCCGGCCGGGATCATGCTCGACACCCCGCAACAGATCCAGCAACTGGCCCCGCGCATCCAGGCCCAGGCCGTGACTGCGCAGATCATGCCACTGGGCAACATCACCCAGATGACCCAGCAGGAACGTGACCTGCTGGGGCAGTGGATCGACAAGGGGGCGCAGACGAATTAAGCCGCTACGCCGGTAAACCCTGTGGGAGCGAATTCATTCGCGAGACGTCGGTAAGGCCGATGAAAATGCGTCGGATGTACCGGCCCATCGCGAATGAATTCGCTCCCACAGGGGACCGCAACGGCTTTACCTGATTCACACGTTCCACCGCCCAGCCGCAACGGGCGTACTCAGACAACAAAAATAAAATCCGAGGTGTTGCATGTCCGAGTCAACTCACGCGCGCATCCCTGCTGCGCCACCACGACAGCCCCTGCCACTGATGCAACTGATTCTGGTGGGCCTGCAACACGTCCTGCTGATGTATGGCGGTGCCGTCGCGGTGCCGCTGATCATCGGCCAGGCCGCTGGCCTGTCTCGTGAAGAAATCGCCTTTCTCATCAACGCAGACCTTCTGGTCGCCGGTATCGCCACGGTCGTGCAATCCCTCGGGATCGGCCCGCTGGGGATTCGCATGCCGGTGATGATGGGGGCCAGCTTTGCCGCCGTCGGCAGCATGGTCGCCATGGCCGGCATGCCCGGCGTCGGTTTGCCGGGGATTTTCGGCGCGACCATCGCTGCCGGTTTCTTCGGCATGCTGATCGCCCCGTTCATGTCGAAAATCGTGCGCTTCTTCCCGCCGCTGGTAACCGGCACCGTCATCACCTCCATTGGCCTGTCGCTGTTCCCGGTGGCGGTCAACTGGGCGGGCGGCGGCAACAAGGCCGTCAGTTTCGGTGACCCGGTGTACCTGGGCGTGGCCGCACTCGTGCTGGGCAGCATCCTGCTCATCAACCGCTTCATGCGCGGCTTCTGGGTCAACATTTCGGTGTTGATCGGCATGGGCCTGGGCTACATCCTGTCGGGCTTCATCGGCATGGTCGATTTGAGCGGCCTGGCCCAGGCCGACTGGGTCAAGGTGGTCACGCCGATGCATTTCGGCATGCCGACCTTCAGCCTCGCGCCGATCCTCTCGATGTGTCTGGTGGTGGTGATTATCTTCGTCGAGTCCACCGGGATGTTCCTGGCACTGGGCAAGATCACCGACCGTGAAGTCACCCCCGGCATGCTGCGTCGCGGCCTGCTGTGCGATGCCGCAGCGTCGTTTCTGGCCGGTTTCCTCAACACCTTCACCCACTCCTCGTTCGCCCAGAACATTGGCCTTGTGCAGATGACCGGTGTGCGATGCCGCTCGGTGACCATGGTCGCCGGTGGCTTCCTGATCCTGCTCAGCCTGTTGCCCAAGGCTGCCTATCTGGTCGCGTCGATTCCGCCAGCGGTGCTCGGCGGCGCAGCCATTGCCATGTTCGGCATGGTCGCGGCGACCGGCATCAAGATCCTCCAGGAAGCCGACATCTCCGATCGTCGCAACCAGTTGCTGGTTGCGGTCAGCATCGGCATGGGCCTGATCCCGGTCGTGCGGCCGGAATTCTTCAGCCAGTTGCCACACTGGATGGGCCCCATCACCCACAGCGGCATTGCCATGGCGACCTTGAGCGCCGTGCTGCTCAACCTGCTGTTCAACGTGCTCGGCGGTGCCGAACGCGCGGCCATGGCAGGGCCTGTGCACTCGCACTGAAGCACGTTTGCCTGGTGTCGACTCAGGTGCTCCGTCGCGGAGCACTTGAGCCTGGCGGCGCGAGTCAGTATCCTCCGCCGCCGCTCGAAATCAGGGTCGAACGACCACCAACAAGACTCTGACTGAAAAGTCAGTTAACCGATCACCCGCTACGCCCTCGAAAAGGCATCGAAAAACTCTCCCAGCGACTGTTGTGAAAACAGCCGACGAGTCTTCTTGGCCTTTTTTCCGGCTGCGGGCGTGGACTTGTTGCGCCCATAAAGTTGACCAAATGGACAACTTGTTAAGAAGAATAGCGCCAAAACAGAGCGTTACTAACGAGCGACAACGACTTTAACCTTAGGGAGTAAATGCATGAACCGTACACTTTCCAGCCTGATGGCCGCAGGCAGCCTGCTCGCCGCCGCCCCTGCCATGTCCGGCGATCTGCTGCAGTGGCAGAGCAATAGCCTGACGTATCTCTACGGCAAAGACTTCGCCGTCAACCCCGAGATTCAGCAGACCTTCACCTTCGAGCACGCGGATGGCTGGAAGTACGGCGACAACTTCCTGTTTGTCGACAACATCTTCTATAACGGCAAGAAAGACCCAGGCGTGGGCAACAACACCCTGTACGGTGAGTTCTCCCCTCGCCTGTCGATGGGCAAGATCTTTGGTCAGAAATTCGAGCTGGGCCCGATCAAGGACGTATTGCTGGCGGGTACTTACGAGTTCGGCGAAGGCGATGTCGAGTCGTACCTGATCGGTCCGGGCTTCGACCTGAACATCCCGGGCTTCGACTACTTCCAGCTCAACTTCTACAAGCGCTACAACGACGGCCACCGTGCCGGTTACGGCGCATGGCAGATCACCCCGGTTTGGTCGTACACCATTCCAGTGGGCAAGTCGGACATTCTGATCGACGGGTTCATGGACTGGGTCGTGGACAACAAACAGTCCAACACCAAGGGCGACTACCACTCCAACCTGCACTTCAACCCGCAGATCAAATATGACCTGGGCAAGGCCATGAACCTGCCGGAAAAGCAGTTGTATGTGGGTATCGAGTATGACTACTGGACCAACAAGTACGGAATCAATGACACGCGGTATTTTGATACCGATCAGAACACGGCGAGTTTGTTGGTGAAAGTCTTCTTCTGAAGATCAAAGGCGCTGCCCTCCAACGGCCAGCGCCTTGAGTTGGCCCGTGTGATTCACCAGTGGGCCATTAGCCGCGCGACGTGGGCGTCTTGCTGTCGCCAGCGATACTGCCGCTGCAGACTCTGTGCCGCAAACGCCAAGCTGTCGGCGTTTTCCGCCGCCATATGCGCAGAGACCAGAGGTTGTGTGTTGAAAACCTGAAGCGCCTGATCAACCCCCTGGAAGTCCGGCCCCTCATTCAAAAAACTCACTCGCCGCAAGAATTCGTTGAATCCCCAGTGCGGCTCCATATAGTTGATAGTCAAACCTCCATTCATAATAACGTTCGACACTTCCTCCTCTTTGACATCGTAGCGATTCTCTGCGTTTCCCGTCAGCCTACTCATTTCACTTCCCCACAAATAAAAATTGTCTTTAGCGTGAGCGCCTACGGTAGTGGCAAACCGATTGACGCGACGCAAATGAGTTAGCTCGTGCGCCAACGTCGTCTTGAAGTTGGATTCGAAAACACTAGAGATGTCGATGAAAATTCGACCGTGGAAATCTTGCTTAAAGATGTATGCATTGTCGCGCCCTCCAGCAACCTCTATGCCGACCATTTTATCCCCTCCTCTACTACTGGCGTACTCAGACGCCATCGCCGCCGTTGCTTTAAAAGCTGCCTTGACGGTTTCCTGCACCACCTCATGCTCAGGGCCGAAATAACTGCGCATTACAGGCTCCGCGTCGTGAGGGGCATCTGTCAGATACGCCAGGGCATCACTGTACATCTGCTTCACTTCCTCGAGTGTTTCAACCACTCTCGCCCTCGCCGACGGTTCAAACTCCTGAATGCCTCTCCAATGAATCACATCTCCCTTATTGACCACAGATTGTTCGCCGTGGTCATTTATCCCTTCGTATATCCGACCTTCCTTTTCTCGCTGCGTCAAAGGTGAATTCGCAACAAACCGATACCGATTCACCCCCTGCACATCCCCCGCCGGATCCGGATTAACCCACCGCTGCAACCACGGCGCGTAATACCTGAACCCGTAGTAATAAAGCCCCGTCGCATCCCGCTCTTTGCCGGAATAACGCACGGTCTTGTATTTCGCCTCGACAGCACTACGCCCCGCCCACCATGCCGTGCCGCCAAACGGGTAATAACCCTCGTAGCTGATGAGGTTTGCATCTTTATCGAGTTCTAACGTACTTGACCCGAGGTGATCGCCGAGGCTGTAACGCAACTGATCATTCTCGATACCGTCGGGTTTGCCGGATTCCCAATGCAATAGCCTCACGCTGTTGCGCCCGCCTTGCACGGTCACCACATGTCGCTCTTCCCCCGTGGCCTGGTTTCGATGAATCTCCAGCCCCGGCAGGTAAATCACCTGGGCAGTCAGCGTGCGACTGCGCGCCTGGCTCACTCGGACTTTGCGCACCCGACGGCCATCGCCGTCGTAGCGATAAAGCTCGCTGTCATCAAGTCCATCCTGACGCACGACAGTCGTGACTTCACTCAACTGATTTCGCGCATCCCACGTCATGGCCTGACCCGGTTGCAGCGCCTTCAGGTTACCGTTTCCGTCGAAGGCTTCAGTGATCTGCCCCTCGTCCGGCAGTGTCCCGTCAGCCCGCTGCGGCAGGCTGCGATTGCTCGCCGAAGACACTGCCATGCGCCAGGTTTCTGCCCCTGAGTGATGCCGTGCCAGCAGGTTGCCGCCTGCGTCGTATTCAAAGCGCTGGGTGTAGTTGATCAGACGCTGGGGATCCATCGGCAGGTTTTGAAGGTCGGGCAAACCTGGCAAGTGAGAAGTCGATGCCACTTCTCGCCCTGTGGCTTCGATAAGTTGATAGAGGCTGTCATAGACGTAACGGCTAACCGGCTCGACGCGTTGATTCCTGAAAAACGAGACCTCTTGCGCGGCATCTTCGACGCTCACGACATTGCCGACTGGGTCGTAGCAGTACCTCAGATCCTGCAATGCCTCTGCATCAGGCAATAACGCGAGCATTCGCGTCAGCCGCCCATCCTGCGCATCGTGGAAAAACTGACTGATAACGCCATTGCCCGCGGTCTCGGACTCCACCAGGCCAACCGCGTTGTAGTGAATGTCACTCACTAAAATCTGCGTTGCCTCGCCGGCCGACGATTGAAGAGCAGTGCCTTTCAGCTCTCCTGAACAGGCGTAAGCCAGAAACCGATGGTTTCGCAGGGCATCGGTTTGCTCAATAACATCACCGCCAGCACCTACCTTTTCCGACGATGTAAAGCATTCGGTCTCAAGCAGCCGATCACATTGCAACGGATCTTCCGGCCAATCGACTCTCAATGCTTGCGCAAGAAATCGCCGCTCCTGCTGCAAGACTGCCCCCGCCAGACCGTACTCCGAAAACCACCCAGAACCCGCCGAATCGTCACGTCGCAGCAACCTGCCGCACTGATTGTGCGCAACCCATTGAGCGCTGGCGTCGCCGTACATGAACTGCTCAAAAACCCGAGCGGGTTCCCCGTCGAGCGTTTCGGCCCTCGCCACAGGTCTCATCAGATCGTCGTATTCGACCGTAGACAGCGTGCCCCGGCTGTCATGGCTTTCCAGCGCCTGTCCCGCTTCGCCCAGAAGCGTCAAACGCCAACCTGCATCGACGTTATCGGTGAACAAGGGCTGGCCAGAGAGGCTGAAAACGGCAGAAGTCGCAGGTCGATCGAGGCGAGGGTCGCTGCTTGCGAACCGACGTCCAGCCAGGTCGAACGCTTGGCGGGTGATCCGGGGGTCGGGGTTCGATTGCGCATTTGCACGGTAGAAACCGACCCGACGCACTGGTAAACCGCGCGGGTCGGTAACGTCGAGAGTAGGGGTATGGGAGCAGAGATTCATATGCCGACGTCCGTGTCCAAGCCTTGATCAAAGGCTAGCCACAAACCCGGCATCACAGCCGTGCAGGTGACGTGCGGTCAGGCTGCGTGGTGTTGAACCAGCCGGGCGCTGGCCACCGGGACCCCTACGCCTACGATCATCAGGCTCCATAGCAGGTATTCCAGGCCAAACAGCAGGAACGCGCCGCCCACCATGAACGTGGCAAGGCTCGGAACACCCAATGCGCAGATCAGAAGTGCGTGAGTGCCCAGCCGTTTCCTGAACGGCACGCTGCCGAACACGCACACCAGCCACAAATACAGCCAGGCCACGATGGTCAGCAGATAAAGGCTCAGGTGCAGCAAGTCTCCGGACATCCCGTATCCGTGCATGGGTCTATTTCCTTCTAGCTAGGCTCGTCGTAACGGCTTTTCGGTCCATCGATATGCCGTGGCGGATTTTACACCCGTTGACAGATTCAGGTTTGCCCGCCGGTAAAAAACTGAAAGCAGATAGGCCGCCAACTGTAACTTTAATGGGATTTCCATTTCCCTTCGACACGCGACAGTACCGGCGGGGCGTCCCTGAGATCGCTCCCGCTGGCAAGCCAGGCTGCTACGGGACCGGTGTCGGATTCGGGATTTCTGCTCACCGCAAATCCGTAGCAGTCCGGCTTGCCGGCGTGGCATCTTCAAGATCGATACGCCGGCAAGCCGGGCTGCTACGGGGTGCGTTTTTCCCATGGCATCGGCTTGCCTGCCCGCACCTTGGCGTTGAGCGCACGCAGCAGCTCCAGCGGGTCGCGGTCTTCGAGGGCGTGGCTCTGTTCGTCGACCCAGGTCATGACCTGTTGCCGATCCAGGTTTGGCCGGCGATGAAGTATTTCAACCAGCTGTCGTTCGCAATGCTGGGCATAGGCAACGACACTGGAAAACAAAGGGCTGTTCATGCTGATGTCACCTCGCCTTTCAAATTCCGTTCGGCCTGCGTTGGGTTTTTTCAAGCTTCATCTGATAGCCCTGAGCCGGCTGTGTAACGGTTTCAGTCTCGGGCCGAAGCGCGGACTCGACGACCAGCCCGGTACATTATGTAGCCTGTTTCGCAGTGATACCGAACAGCTCGCTGATCCCGCGCGTCGAAGCTTCATGGGAGCCTAACCCGCATCGAGTACTACCTGCAAAATGTCGTGCGAGCCCAGCCCTCGCTTGATGATCCGATGCCCCCTGCCTATCCACCTGGGCCAATGTCGATGCAATCAACTTGCCACCTCGGGGCATAAGCTAATTCCAACTCGGTATTTTTCGTTCATAAGACCGCTGCCTAAACTCGCGCCTTTTACGCTGAAGGTGGACGATAAATGTCACGTATTGCCATTCTGGATAAGCAGCACCTGGCGCCTGATACCGGTGAAACTTACGAACGCTTGCTCAAAGACTACGGCCCCTACGCGAGCCTGCTGGGCGCGTTTGCCCATCGCCCTCCGGCGCTTGAGCATTTGTTCGGCTACCTGGTTCAGTCCAAGAAAGACGCGCTGATTTCCCCACGGCATCTCGAGATTGCGCTGCTGACCGCCTCAAAAGCGCATGCCTGCCATTACTGCATCGTTCTGCATGAACCCAAGCTCGCGGCGCAAGGCATCAGCCATGAAGCAATCGAACACTTGCTCGACGATGAAGTACCAGGGCTGGATGAACTGGATCTGCTGGTACGCGACTACGCCAGGCTAGTGACGTTGACGCCCGAACGCATCAGCGACGATGTCCATCGCCGACTACGCGCTCATTTCAACGAAGCGCAGATAGTAGAGCTCACCACACGCATTGCGCTCTGCAGCTTCTTCAAGCGCTTCAACGAAGCGCTGGAGGTCCCCAACGAAGACATCGTCGCGGCAGAGTTGCATCAGGGCTCAGCGGCATGACCGCCAAGCTGGCCATCCATAATTTAAGCAAAACCTTTCACAGCAACGGCCAGGTTGTGCAGGTGCTGGACGACATCAGCCTGAGTATTCAGCCGGGCGAGTTCGTCAGCATTATCGGGCCTTCCGGTTGCGGTAAATCGACACTGTTCAACATCCTCGCGGGCTTGTTGGAGCACGATAGCGGCTCCATCGCGCTGGACGGTGATGAATTGCCCAACCTGCGTGGCCGGGTGGGCTACATGCTCCAGCGTGACCTGCTCATGCCATGGCGGACTGTGTTGGAGAACGTCATTGTGGGCCTGGAAGTTCGGCATGTTTCGCGTGCCGAGTCCGTCGAACGAGCCCGTGCCTACCTGAATGATTTCGGCCTGTTGCCCTTCGAGAACAGCTACCCCAAGGAGCTGTCCGGCGGAATGAGGCAGCGGGTTGCCTTGGCCAGGACGCTGCTGCCTGATCCCGACATCCTGCTGCTGGATGAGCCGTTCTCAGCGCTCGACTACCAGACACGCCTCTATCTGGAGGCGATGGTCGTCGACACCGCCAGCCGCCAGGGCAAGACGGTGGTGTTAGTCACGCACGACATTGATGAAGCCATCGCGCTGTCTCAACGCATTTATGTACTCAGTGCACGTCCGGGCCGGGTGAAGAGCCAACACAAGATCGACCTTCAGACTCGCTCACCCCTTGAGGCGCGACACGACTCACGATTCGCGGGTTACTTCGATTTGTTGTGCAGGGAGCTGGACATCCAGACTGCAACCAGGAGTCAGGCTTCATGAGCTCATCTTCCACAACGGCCACTGCAAACGCGCCGACACCACTACAACCTCGGCGCAGCATCCCGGTCAGCATTGTGCAGATTGCAATCCTGCTCATCATCGTAGGCGCATGGGAGTACGCGGTGAAGGCCGGTTGGATCTCGGCGTTTCTGTTCGGATCCCCAAGCGGCGCTGTGCAGGCCGGATTCAAGCTGATTCAGTCCGGCGAACTCTGGGAGCACACCTACTACACGCTGTGGGCATCGGTGATCGGCTTCGTAGCCGGCACGTTACTCGGCACTCTGCCAGGTTTGTTGCTGTGGTATTCCCCTTACGTGGCCCGTGTGATCGAGCCCTTTCTGGTTGCCATCAACAGCGTGCCGAAAATCGCTTTCGCGCCACTGGTGATTCTCTGGTTCGGCACCGGCCTGATCTCGAAGATTGCCCTGTCGATTTCCCTGACCTCAATCGTTGCGTTGCTGGCAGCCTTTCAGGCTGCGAAAGACGCTGATCCAGACTTGCAAAAAATGCTCGTCTCACTGGGCGCCAGCAAATGGCAGATCTTCCGCAAAGTGGTCATCCCCTCCTCCTTGCCATACGTGATCAGCACCTTCCGCATCAACATCGGGTTCGCCCTGGTGGGAACGGTGGTCGGCGAGTTCATCTCGTCCAGCTACGGCATCGGCCATGTGATCTTCGTCGCGTCATCGCTCTACGACATAAACACCGTATGGGTAGGCATCTTCAGCCTGATGGCGTTGGGATTCTTGCTGTATGCGGGCGTCGAGTTGATCGAGCGCAAGCTGCTGGGCTGGAAAGATCAGACCTACGCCACAAACTTCAAACTCTAGGAATTTGCATGAAACTGTCCCTTCCCGCCCGGCTCGCATCGTTCGCCTTGGCGTCTTCGCTATCCCTGACCGCCTCTGCTCAAGATGAAACCGTGGTTTCAGCAGCCTTCAAGTCAGTGTTCTATCTGCCCGTTTACTTCGCTCAGGAACATGGCTATTTCAAAGATGAGGGCCTGAACGTCCGCATTGACGTCGCTTCGTCGTCGACCAATGCGCTGGCGGCAGTCATCTCCAAGAGCGCCGACTTCTCGCTGCACGGCCCGGAATGGACAGCAATTTCTTTTGGGCGTGGGGCACCGGTCAAAATCGTTGGCGGCACACTCAATCGCCTCGGCGTCTGGCTGACCTGCAGAGCGGACTTGCCCTACAGCGGTTTCGCCAGCCTAGCTGGGAAAAAGATCTCTACTGGTGCCATGCCAACGACCAGCACCTCCGCATTTCTACGCTTGGTGCAACAGGCTGGCTTGAACCCGAAAAAGGATCTGCAGATCGTCGAAGTCCCAATGGGTAACGAGATCGGCCCACTCAGCTCAGGACAGGCTGACTGTGCCGTGCTGTATGAGCCAGGTGCGTCGCAGGCCGAAGCGCAAGGCTACAAAGTGGTTGCAGCGTTTGCTAAGCAGGTGGGGCCTTACACGTTCTCCGCCATCTCGACTCGCAAAGACATTGACCCATCCGTGTCCCAGCACTTTGTTAGCGGAATTGACCGAGCCCTCAAAGCCATTCACAAAGAACCAGAAGCCGCTGTCGCCAGTGGCCTGAAACTCTTCCCGAACCTGGCCCCTGAGGTTGTACGAGCCTCCGTGCTGCGCCTAATCAATGACGGCGTATTTGCCGATTCCGTCGCCATCGAGCCGAAGGCATTGCAGGACGCCCTCCAGACCCAAGTCGACCTTGGCAACCTAGGGCAGATTCCGTCGGACACCAGTTGGGTAGATTTAGGGTGGGCCGACAAGCAAGCCGCTAAAACCTACTAAGGGACTTCCGCACGAGCCTGTCCATGACGGAGACGGGCTCGTAGCCAGTGATGGCGGGTTGCGTTACCCCGCCGTGCCCTTGTACTAAGAGAATATTGAAATAAGCGTCAGCTCTCACACAGATGCTTCATCTATCTGCACTATGCGCCCCGCCGAGATCTCGCCCACGATAGAGCTGAGGCGGCCCTCCTCCCGCTGAAACATCGCGATCATTCGATGCAAAGCTTGAGCATCAGGATCGTTACCCGCCTGGCTCAATCGCTCAGCTATCCGCACGAGTTCGACTGCAGACCATTTGAGATCAGCTGCGAGCCCCTGAAGATCTCTGCGAAGTGTCTGATTGGAGGTCGTCATTGGCATTGCCCTGGAGGTTTTCAGCTTTGGACACATGGCCGCATTGGCCGGTTTGACTGAGCTCTTGGCGGCGTAATTCACGCATCTCTTCGAGCTCAGCCGGGGTTCTGGCAAGGAAGCGCAACGCAAAATCGTAGGGGTTGGTGCCCTGGTCTGCGACCGCATTTAGGTAAGCTGACTGGGCGTGCTCCGCCCGAAGCTCTTCGACATAAAGCCCGCCAGGATGCCGGCTCAAGTTGGCCAATTCTTTCTGAAGCTTCTCATTGCGGCTGATGAAGATATCCAGCGCCTTGGCGACGCGATGATCTGTAAACGGCATTCTTCTCTCCTTGATTTGCCCTGCATCCCTATCGGCAACGACCACATAAAATTGCGTGCAGTTCGTCGCCCCATCGATCGGAACAATGCGTCTCAGAACAGTGAGGAAACGAATTCAGCCACAGGCTCTGGAAGCAAGTCCTGTGGATGATCGCCGCCCCACGTGGCCAGCCCACTGCTGCCCTTGATGATTCCAGAGCTGATCACATCACCGGTTCGGACGTTGACCACGTCCACTTTGACTTCAACCTTGTCCGGGATCATTGACCACTCGGTGGCTCGGTCTTCCCAGTGCAGGATCGTCGGGAAAATCAAGATGTCCTGATCTGTCCGCTGAGCCTGCGAGACGGCATCCTCGAAGTTGTCCGTCACTCCACCGATTCGCACCAAGCGTGATTTGGCACTGGTGGCGTTGTAGATGATCTTCGCAGTATTTCTCCCTGAGCCGTTGTAGACGTGAGTTCCGTACTCACCATCTTGTGGCGTCGAGATCAGAATACGGTCGCTTGCCGCAATGCGCGCTGAGCCATTCTGCTGCGGAGTCCAGTTGTGAGAGTCGGCACAGCCGACCAGCGCGAAGATAAAACCTAGAGGGGCAAAAAAGCGCATCGATACATCCTTGTTAAAAGACTAATGTTTCTGAGCCGAGACTTTACGCCATTCGCAATTCTGCCTACCACCACAAGCCCCAAGGTTTCGACTCAGGGCACACAGAACCCAACGATTTTCCGCTACCCGTCACTTCGCTCTGACCGTCCAAAGCTGATCGATCTTTGTCGTATAGCTTCTGCTCATGAGATCCCGACGCATCGCCCATCCAGGTGCCGCAGGCACACTGGCTAAACGAAGGACACCCCTCCCCCAGCGGCCATTGATCTCATCCAGAACCCCCATCACTTTGTCAGCAACAGCAGGCTGCGAATGAGCGAATAGATCGTCCGTGTACTCGCCAGGCTGGCGTAGATCGAGGAGAAGAACTTCGGCCTTGCTGTACTTGAAGCCTGGCCTGTAAAGGCGATTAACCGCTTCGGAGGCAGCTTTGGTCATCAGTCGCACATCGTTCGTGGGATACGGCAACTCGACCAGCGCACCATTCGCATACTTGGCCTCTTCAGGATTGAACATCCCAGTGCGGATGCTCACGCGGATCTTCTTGCACATAGAGTTTTGCGCCCGGAGCTTCTCCGCCGCCCGCTGGGTATACGTGGCCACGGCCTCTTTGATCGGCTCGATGTCGGTCAGACGAGTGCCGAACATTCGGCTACAGCAGATTTCCTGCTTGGGCGGATCAGCTTCCCCGAGTTCCAGACATGGAGTGCCAGCCAGCTCACGAGCTGTCTTCTCGATCACCACGCTGAACTTCTGCCTGAGCGTCCAGGCATCGGCCTTGGCCAAGTCCATCGCGCTCTTGATGCCCATGACTTCAAGGTGCGCTTTCATCCGCTTACCGACACCCCACACCTCCCCAACCAGGGTGTTGCGCAGCGTCCAATCGCATTTGAACTGGTCGCAAAGATCGACCACACCGCCAGTCTGGTCGATCAAGCGTTTTGCGGTGTGATTCGCAAGCTTGGCCAACGTCTTGGTTCGAGCGATCCCGACGCCGACAGGGATGCCGGTGTGCTTGAAAATCGTCGCGCGGATGTTCCGGCCAAAGGCCGTCAGGTCGCCCGGAATGCCGGTCAAATCTGCGAACGCCTCATCGATGCTGTAGACCTCGAGCGCCGGCACCATGGACTCGATGATGGTCATCACGCGCTCGCTCATATCGCCGTAAAGGGCGTAGTTGCTACTGAAGGCGACCACTCCATTACGTCGCAGATGATCTTTGATCTGGAAGTACGGCTGGCCCATTTTCACGAAAGGCTTGGCGTCGTATGAGCGGGCAATCACACACCCATCGTTGTTGGAGAGAACAACAATGGGGGTGCGTGCAAGATCTGGCCGGAAGACGCGCTCGCAACTCGCGTAAAAGCTGTTGCAATCGATCAGGGCAAAGACAGGCTCAGGCGTTGTCATGATCGCGGATGCTGTATTTCACTACGCCCCAGATCACCAGCTCGTCGCCTTCCATGACATGCCGAGGCGGGTACTTCGGGTTCTCCGATCTCAGGATCACCGAGTTACCGTGCATGTCCAGGCGCTTGCAGACCGGCTCGCTGTTGAGGGCTGCGATGACGATGTCTCCATGCTCCGCATACAGACTGCGGTCAACGATCACCATGTCACCGTTGTAGATCCCCGCCCCCTGCATGCTGTCTCCCTCGATCTTGACGAGGTAAACGTGAGGTGCGCGGACATCGAACAGCTCGTCCAGTGAGATGTGCTTTTCGATGTGATCCGCAGCGTGAAGGAAAACCTGCCGGCACACTGAACGAGTAGAGAGGCAGCTTTTCGCCGCCGTTTTCCAGTGGGCCGAGGATAGTGATGCTCATGATGCAAGCCTTGTTGTGGGTTACTGTACGTATATACAGTTAACGTTCTACTCGGCTTGCGGTCAATCTCGTAAGAGAGAAAATTCGACAGGTGACATCATGTGCGGACGCTACTCGATCTACGAATCGATGGATTACTACCTCAAGGAGCTTGCTCCAAAGCAGTTGGTGATCAATGGCTACGACCTCTGGCCTATTGAGCGCTACAACGTCGCACCGACCACGCGGGTGGAAATCATCCGTCCTGTCGAGGAAGGCTTGAGCGTCGACAAAGTGAAATGGGGGTGGTCGCCGTTCTGGGCCAAGGGCAAGCGACCTGATCCGATCAACGCTAGGGTCGAGACCGTCATGAGCGGCAAGTTTTTCAAAGAGCTTTGGCCCAATGGCCGAGTCCTGGCTCCCGCAAATGGCTGGTATGAATGAGTCAAGGATCCAGTTGATCCCAAAAAGAAGCAGCCCTATTTCATCACCTTGAAAGACCAGACTCCGATGTTCTTCGCGGGTTTGGCCGAGGTGCACCAGACCATTGAGCCGAACGAGCACGATGGCTTCGTTATCATCACGGCAGCGAGCGACCAGGGCATGGTTGATATCCATGACCGTAAGCCTTTGGTGCTTGCACCTGAGCATGCGAGGGAGTGGGTAGACCCTGAGACGTCACCCGAGCGCGCGGCGGAGATTGCCGTCGAGCACTGCCGGCCCACCGAGGATTTCCACTGGTACAAGGTTGGCAAGGATGTGGGCAATGTTCGGAATCAAAGGCCCGAGTTGATCACGTCAATCGACGTAACGTCTGAGCAGAACAAATGAGAGGCCGAGTGCACGATCCGCACGCGATACATGTCTCCACGACCTCTCTGCGTTTCTAGCGACTATCGCAAGGTATACCCACCATCTACCACAATATCCTGGCCGTAAATGCTACGTGCTCGCTCGGACAGCAGGAAAAGAATCACATCTGCCACCGCTTCCGGTTCAAGGAACTTGCCCTCGAGCAAGCGCTGGTTAACGGTTTCGGCGACTGAGGACAACGTCGCATTATCCAAACCTAGTGATCGCCAGATTGGCGTAGCTGTTGGCCCTGGCGATACGACGTTCACCCTGATTCCCGACTCAGCCAGTTCGACGGCCAAAGTTCGAGCATGCGCTGTCAGTGCTGTTTTCGACGCGATATAACCGGCCAAACCAGGAAAGGCTAACGCAGAAAGGAAAGTCCCCACAAAGACTACTGACGCGGATCTCGCCAATTGGGCTCGCAAAGCTGAAAGCGTGTTGAGCGCACCAGCGCCGTTGATGGCCCAGTTTCGCTCGAATCCTTTACTCTCCAGGCTGTCTTCAAGCACAGCGACGCCAGCATTCGGTACGAGAAAATCCACAGGCCCGATTCTGGAGGCGCAGTGTGCAAGCTGCTCAAGATCCGAACTTACCGTTACATCGCCCCTGACAATATGAAGGCGATCACCATGAACCTCTTTGAGTCCAGCCAGGCCGCCCCGGCTACGGGACATCGCCACTACTGTCGCTTCTTGGCTGAGCAACCGTTGAACGACTGCCAGACCGATGCCTGAACTCGCGCCGGTTACCACAGCCACACGATTGTTAAACTCACTCTTCATGCTTCAGCTCCTTGGGTATTAAACGATCTACCCATCACTGACACATTTCATGCCAACCTAAAACATCAATTAAATCAGATTATTGAAGATGCCAAGAGTCAATTTGACCATAAACAATTCTTGTCAAAATGACTGGAAAGAGTTTTTTTGACTCGCAGTAGTGGCGGTATTTGCGAGTGCCTCACGGGACATAAAATCGACCCGCACCGAATTCCCTCAAAGGGAATCCCAGTCCCCTCCTCGTGAACACGCCACAGTAGCTTCGGGTTGCGTTCCACAGGTTTACGGACAACCGGGTTGGCACATCGGCGAACGGCTAATCGCGACTCAGAACTACATGGCTTAGTTGAAAGGTCTTTTCTTGGCCCTGTGTGGCTAGACCACGCGTGACTACAGTGGCTCCAACATACCTAACCCACCGCGAGTGACCGCCATGAACAACCGTCTTGATTACTTCAAACTGTCCCCTCAGGCTTCCAATAAGCTGGTGGAGCTGACGATGCAGCTGAGCAAGAAGCCGCTGCTGGCTGACCTTGCCCACCTCATCATGCTGCGGGCATCTCAACTCAATGGCTGTGCATTCTGCGTGGATATGCACGTGAAGGAAGCCAAGATCCATGGCGAGCGCGAGTTGCGTCTCCACCACATTGCGGTCTGGCGTGAATCGCAGCTGTTCTCGCCAGTGGAGCGCGCGGCGCTCGCCTGGACAGAAGCCCTAACGCACCTGCCATCCCATGGTGTTCCTGAAAGCCTCTACGCGGATGTGCGTGAGCAGTTTTCAGAACAGGATTTGTCGGACTTGTCGTTCCTGATCGTCGCCATCAATGGTTGGAATCGCCTTAATGTGGCTTTTCAGGCAGTTCCTGGTTCGTCGGATGAGGTATTCGGCCTGACCAAGGCCAACCTCAACTGAGCGCATGGTTTATCAACGCGCCAAGCTGCTCGCCTTGGGCAGCAGAGGCGCAGTTGGTGAAGCTCAGCAGCAGCCCGGATTGACGCCGCGACGACACGCTCCATCGCGACAAGGGTTGCACGGCCATGCCTTTGGCCAGAAGCTGTTCAGCCAGGGCGGTGTCGCTTACCCCCTCCGGCAAACGCAGTACCACGTGCATGCCACCTGGCGAGCGTTCCACCTGCATTCCTTTTGGCAAACTCCGCTCCAGGGCCTGAATAGTCCAATCACGTCGTTCGCTGTAGAGACGTCGCATGCGCTGAATGTGCCGAGTGAAATGCCCCTCGGCAATGAACTCTGCAACCAGCGCTTGAGTAATCGCTGGCGAGCATGCGGAGAATAACGCGCGACCTACCCGCTCAAACGCTGCCACTTTGCCCTGAGGCACGACCAGGTAGGCAAGGCGGATACCGGGAAAAAGCACCTTACTGAAAGTCCCGGCATACAGCACGCGCCCATTGCGATCAAGGCTCGCCAACGCCGGCAATGGGCGACTGACATAGCGATACTCGCCGTCGTAATCATCCTCGACAACCCAGGCACCATTCCGGGCGGCCCAATCCAGTAACAATTGTCGCCTTGGCAACGACAGCGCCATACACAGTGGACTTTGATGGCCCGGTGTAACCATGACGACCTGTGCAGGATGAGGCCGGGTGATGGCCTGCTCCACATCCATCCCTTCGGCATCAACTGGCACTGCCTCAATCTCCATGCCGAACTGGCGAAGCACCTGACGCGTAGTTGGATAGCCGGGATCTTCGACCCAGGCACGCTCCCCTGCGTGCAGCAAAGTATGTGCGACCAGCGACAGACTACTACGCCAGCCGCTGGTGATGAATACCTGATGGGCGCCGCAATCGATGCCTCGTGACACTTGCAGATACGAGGCGATGGCACTCCGTAATGCGGGCAGGCCGTGTGGAGACGGATAGTCCAGATCCCCTGAACGCATGCCACGCAAATAGCGGGCACCTAAGCGCGCCCAGATCTTGCGTGGAAACTCATCCAGCGCAGGCACCCCCATCTGAAACGGCAACAGGTGCGGTGGACGCCAGAGTGCGTCAGGTGAGTTTTCAATCACTTCGCTGCTGACGGGTAAAGTGGTGCCGGACATCGGTGGCTTCTGCAATTCGGGATTGACCACGGTGCCTTTCTGCCCCAGAGCCAAGAGGTAGCCCTCGCTCGTGAGCAGCGAATAGGCAAGCTCGACGGTGCCACGAGCCACACCCAGTTCCTTGGCGAGGGCTCTGGCCGAGGGCAATCGGTCACCAGAGCAAAGCGTTTCAGCGGCGATGGCGGCGAGTACTCGGTCATATATCTGACGGTACAGAGGGGAACCCAGTTGCCCATCCAGGGCGGTGAAAGGATGCGAATAGGAAGTCATCATGGCCTAGTTCATATCTCACTTCTTGGTTCAGTGAAGTGAGGCAATGGTAGTTCAAGATACGACTATCACAACACATCCAGGCCTCTCTCATGACGTTCAATCTTCAAGAATACGTGCCCAGCGTGCTCGACCTGGCCGACACCGCCCTGCGTCCTCTAGACAGCCGCCAAGACCTGAAAATCGCTTTCCCGGTGATGCAACAGTTGCGGCCCCACCTGACAAGCGAGGCCGATTTCTTGACTCGCCTTGAACGAATGCGAGCTGGCGGCTATCGCCTGGTTGGAGCCTTCGAGTCAGGGGCACTGGTGGCGCTTGCAGGGTACCGCCTTCAGGAGAATCTGATTTATGGCCCATTCCTGTATGTCGATGACCTCGTCACCGATGAAGCCCAGCGCGGGGGCCAATGGGGCTCCCGGTTATTGCGAGCCCTGGAACGACTGGCGCGTGCCAGCGGTTGCGCGCGCCTGGTGCTTGACACGGGTTTGGCCAACGCGCGCGCTCAACGCTTTTACTTCCGCGAAGGCCTTTATACCGGCGCGCTGCGTTTTCAAAAACAGTTCGATACCCCATGACCGCATCACCCATAAAGGAGGCAAGATCATGAACCCGTCTCAGCAGCCCCTCGCTCCTTTGCGCATCCTTCGCCTGATTGCCAGCCCAAACGGTGATGCCTCTGAAAGCTTAAAACTGTCTCAGCGGATTCTGCACGCGCTGACAGGACGCGCTGGCATACGCGGGATTGAGCTGACGGATATAGACCTAAACGAATTATCGCCAGTCGATGCGCCTTATGCCCATGCCTTGGCCCATCCGAGCGAAATAGCCACCGAGGATCAGAACGGTGCATTAGGTCGCTCCGACCAACTGATCAGCCAGTTGAATGCCTGCGATGTGCTGGTGATCGCTACTCCCATGCATAACTACAGCGTGCCCGCGCCCCTCAAGGCCTGGATTGACCACGTTGTGCGCGTCGGAAAAACTTTCCTGAGCACATCCAAAGGTAAGGTTGGAACGTTATCGGAGCGCCCCGTCTACGTTGCCGTAGCCACCGGTGGCTACATTAGCGGTGAGAGGGCACGGCAACCGGACTTTCTTCGCCCCTACCTTTGCGCAGTGCTGAAAACCATCGGTCTCAATCAAGTGCATTACTTCACCGTCGAAGGCACGGCAAAAGGGACGGACGCGCTAAAAGCGGCGCAGAAAGTTGGGTACGACGATGTGCACGCGTTCTTTCATGAGGAAATCGAAACCAGGACTCATGAAATAGTTGCCTGAAGCCAGCGTCCTAGGTGGCCAAAGTACAAGGGTCAGCAGCCATACCTGGAGCTGGGCCTAGCTTTTTGATTTCGGGAAAGCCGTTCGACCGGCTCGGCAGCGGCGTACCTCACTGTCCCACCCTCAATACCGCCCTACAGAAAGGAGTTAATCATGAATCGCCTCAATTGGTTTGAAGCTTCACCAGGTGCGGCTAAGTCGCTTGGAGGTTTGCATCACTTTGTGACCACTGCGACCAATCTGCCAGCCCAACTGATCCATCTGGTGTTTCTCAGGGTGTCGCAGATCAACGGCTGCGCGCACTGTATTGACCTGCATTCACGAGATCTGATCAAAGAAGGCATGTCGGTGGACAAGCTGGTGTTAGTTCCGGTATGGCATGAAGCACAGCACCTATTCTCGGATCAGGAGCGCTCGGCATTAGCTTGGGCAGAAGAGGTCACGCGGGTAAGCGAGACCCATGTGTCGGACGAAGCGTACGCAGCCGCCTCGGCAGTGTTTGCGGAAAAGGATCTGGTTGACCTGACAGTAGCGATTGCTGCGATGAACGCTTTCAACCGCATGGGCGTGAGTTTTCGATTAAAGCCTGCTGCCAGAGCTTAATGGCGAAAATCCTATGAGTCCGAAAGTAGCACTTCACCATCCCTCTGCTGACCATGCGTCAAGGCTGGTGGAAGCATAGGCTCAGTTTACGAGAGTCGTCCGCGAAAGGGGCCAACCAAACACTAACCCGGCATCAGCGGGTTGGCCTCTCTTATGTTTGTCGCAAATTGGTGGAAGAGGCATTCCTGATGGTCGTCAAATGTTCGTTCGAGCATTAGCCTGGCAGAGGTACACCAACCATTGAGCACGCCGTGCGTAATGGCTTCTTCATCATCACGGCAGCAAGCGACCAGGGCATGTAAGCTTTGGTGATTGCACCCGAAAGTACGCGGCGATGGGTAGATTGTCAGACGTGACCCGAGCGAGCGACAAGATCGCCGTCGAGCACTGCCGGCCCCACTGCGGAATTTCATTGATACAAGGTGGGCAAAGATATGGGCAATGTGCGTAATCGGGAGCCGCATTTAGTTGAGCCCATTGCCCCACCGTCAGACCACAAAGACTGAATCTGGAAATGGCGTTCAGGTAGAGGCCCGGCCAAGGCGCTCGCTATCTGTGTGCAGACTACACTCGGCTAGTTGAACGCACATCATGGCTTGGACTACCCGAATCGCTTCGAGCAAACGAATCAGCGTTACATCCTGGGAAGTGCTTAAACTCGGCTTCACTTTTGGCCAGGTGTTGGCGACGTTTGCATTCAACGCAAACAATTTCATGCTCGATCAATTTCCACATGGCAGTCCACGCGCTCACCGCTCCATTAGGCATCACCACAGCACTCCTTGCTGAATCTGAATGAACAGGCTAGCCCATCCAGACGCGTGTTCAAGCCCACCTCTATCCAAGAGCTGACATTCGGTAACAGAGGCTTGGCCAAAACCGCTTGTGGCGGCTCTTTGGGCTTCTGTATAAGACCGTTAGGTGTGCAGAGACATGCCCAACTGAAGCCATCTGGCCCAGTTCCATGCTTGCCGTCTTGGCAGGAGCGAAGTCGATGGATCGATCTGAAGTCACCCCCACCCTCCTCAATGCAATTCTCAGCAATCAGGCCGCGATCATTGGCGCCATAGGGGAGCTCGCGGCTTGGGCTGAAGCGCAAGGCTCGACGCCTGTGGCCAGCGCAGTCAGAGAACATCTCGACAAAGTCCAAAACAACCAGGCTGTCATCGGAAGCTGCATCAGCTCGTTGATGCAACCAAGATGACGGGGGCTGTGCTCTGACCTCGCCGTACGCAAGCGGAGCGCGCAGGCCGGCAGGCCGTAGATGGGAGGATGGAAGCCCGGCAGGGCCGAGACGCAGCGGTAACGCGTAGGCTCGGTTCACGACAGCCGTCCGCGAGAGCGGCCCACCAAATATGAGCGTGTGAGGGAGAGGGTGGATTTTTGGACGTCACCTGAGCGTACGGCAGAGATCGCAATTGAGCATTGCCGCCCCATCGCGGATGTTCACTGGGACAAAGCAGGCCAGGATGTCGACAATATCCGTGACCAGGGGCCGCAGCTGATAGAAGCTTGAGAAGCATCCGGCAGATCATCCTGGCTCACCTGTTTGGTCGTCAGGTGCGCCACCACCGGCCTAGGCGATGGCTACTCATGTCTACAACCACCCGGAGCAGTTCGTCCGAACCAAAATGTTCGAGGGCCATCTCCCACAGCTGCCCCCCATGCGCCATATTTAGACGAGCCCTAGTCATAACGGAGTTTCAACAGCATGAGGCTCTTTCTCGATTGCGAATTCACCCAGCTCTCACCTGCAGCGAAGCTGATATCGCTGGCACTGGTTTCTGAAAACGGTCGCGAATTATACGTTGAGTTGCTCGATGGTTGGCGAGAAGACGACTGCAGTGACTTCGTAAAGGAAATCGTGATTCCGCAATTATGGGGTGGGAGCTACTCGCTGCCCACAGCCGAAGCCAGGATGGCACTGCTCAGGTTTCTCACGTCATTCGAAAAGGAGGTCGAGATCGCTACTGATGCCCCTCACTACGATTGGGAGCTTTTCTGCGATCTGGCCTACAAGGACGGAAGCTGGCCTAGGATCGTTCGTAATTACCCTACCGATGCAACGACGCTTTTGCAGATCAGCGAAGGTGAAGAGCTGCCTCATCACGCTTTGCTCGACGCCAGAATTATCGCCGGCATGTTCTCGCCAGTGCCCCGAGGGAACGGGTTATCCTGATCAGATGCACGGATCACCAATCTGGACTGAGCTAATGGGTGGGGCGAAGTATGAAATGGAAGGCACGTACGACCGAGCAGCTCGGGGAGCTCATTTGCGGGGACAACACAGAGGGGTATTTCCAATACCTCACTGGCCCAAACCTGACTCGGTTTTTCAGGGATGCAGATACCGAGTTTGTTCATGACGGCTCAACGCGCCGATTCTGGGTCGCGGATGTTCTGCAGAAAATCCTGGATCTCCCCAGCTCAAATCCACTGATGCCGCCTGAAGCTATGCTCCGGGTGATCCGCCTTCTGATGGACGGTGAGGATGCCTTCAACGAAAAGCCGCCCCGCTTCAATGCTCTCAAGGCGCTGAACTCGGCAATCAAACGAGAGGGCTTCGAGGCGTTCTACGGAGAGGATGATCAGTGCTATCTGCGCCACTGCACCAGCGGCACGGTCGGGAATGAATCTGCGAATCCTCACCGTCCACTTTCTGCCGCAGAGATTGAAAAGAAGAACCAGCTCGTTGCCTACCTTGATCAGTGCTCTGAGGACGACCTGATCGAGCATGTGTTGCTTCCTTTGTTCCGGCAACTAGGCTTCGCCCGGATCACATCTGCCGGGCATAAAGACAAAGCCCTGGAGTACGGGAAAGACATCTGGATGAAGTTCACGCTTCCTACCCAGCACATTATCTACTTCGGCATTCAGGTAAAAAAGGGGAAGCTGGATTCTTCAGGAGTATCGAAGGGTGGGCAAGCCAACGTCGCCGAAATCCACAACCAGGTACTGATGATGTTGGGCCACGAGATCTTCGACTCAGAGCTCAGCAAACGCGTTTTGGTCGATCACGCTTTTATCGTGGCAGGAGGAGAAATCACCAAGGCAGCACGCAACTGGATTGGTGGCAAGCTCGACCAGTCCAAGCGAAGCCAGATCCTCTTCATGGACAGGGAGGACATCGTGAATCTTTTTGTGGTATCTCCTTTGACTGTGCCTCAGGTGCCGAGAAAAGCAGCCACACCGTTCGACGACCCAATTCCCTTCTAGCTGCGGACGGGTACTTCGACCAGCCAATGCTTGCTTTGAGACTTTTATGTTCCAAACCTAGGGTATGGGCGGAGATGCCTTTGGGCATGAAGCGAGGAAAGTCAGCACGTCTGCCACCAGAAGCAAAGTCAAACTGGCTACAAACATGCTTCGATAACCATGTCTGTCACTCGTTGAAAGACACCGCGATCTTGTTGCCGGTCGGATCTCTCAGGTAGGCCACGTAGAAATTGGGCGTGTACGCAGCCCGTGTCCCAGGAGCGCCTTCGTCCACTCCTTCCTGCCCCAAGGCGGAAACATAAATTGCGTCGACATCAGCCCGAGATTGAGTTCGAAACGCCGGCATCATCCCATTGCCCGCAGTGGCTGGCCCACCGTCGAAAGGTCTGCCGACATGCACCGTCCCTGGGCCATTCAATCGGTCGACCGTATCTGGGAGTGAGTAGCTGCAGACACCTTCGGAGTAGTCTTTTTCATACCCCAACGGCAGAAGAATTGAATCGTAGAAGGCCACGGATGCATCTACATCGTTTGCACCGATCCACAAATAGCTGAGCATGATCATCTCCAAGGGTTGATCTCGCTTACATCATGCGACCAGATCCAAGTGGCTAGATTCGCCACCGCCAGTCGCCATGGGCAACGATGCCCATTCACCTGGTTATACCTACTCTAGCCTGGAGTTAGACGGACAGCGGATCGACCTGACCTCGCCCATCCTCATCAGGGGCGCGGGTTATCATGATTCAAACTCGACGAGGTTGGGCAAGTGAGTAATTGCATGGACTTGACCACCCATTTGCATTCGACTTGACCAGTCGTCGAGTCGGATTTGACCAGTCCGCTGGCCGACCCTGATCGGCCAAAAGCGGCCATTCGACTTGTTTTCCGTTCTAATTGAAATACCATAGGTCTCAGGCGATGCCCATATATAGGTATGGCACCCGGAGACTATCATGTTCGTCTAATTATTGAGTCACGATGTGACTACAGCCACCCCATTCCGTATAGGCATGGATATGCTGGACAGATAACGCCTTCTTTTTCTGTCCACCACCACTAAATTTTACAACTCGGATAGCCTAACAATCATTTTGTGAGCGTCTTCACGAGCAATGGGAGTGACTGATCGATGAAGAATGATTCCTTCAATCAAAGCATCTAACGCGACTGCTGACAACGGGGAGAAATAGAGCTTGAGTGATCCTCTTATTTCAAGCATCCAGTCTTTCATAACATTCTTCATAACAGGGTTACGACCCGCAAAAATATAGAGTTCGCAAGTCAGTTGGATCGTTCTAGTGCCGAATGTGGATCTTTCAAAGATAACATCCACTATCGCATGACAAGCGTCTTCTTTAGTCTTTGCTTTTCGAATTACTGCTGCAAATCGAGCAGATACGGATTGAGCCAACAGCTGAAATGCCTCCAGCAGCAGCTCCTGCATGCTCGGGAAGTAGTGTGTAAGTGAACCGAGAGGCACCCCCGACAGTTCGGAAATTTTTCGGTACGTTGTGCATGCAACCCCGTGCAGTTCGATGCAGTCTAGGGTTGCCTTGAGGATATGCTCCCTACGATGAGGGTCTTGCTGCCAAGTCTTCCGTTTCTCGTTCGTCATGCATGCTCCTATCTCAGCCAGCTGACATTAGCATAAGACGTGAAATCGTACAAACGTACGATTTCATTGACCTTGATCAGCGCTCACAGTAGGATAGAAATCGTACATCTGTACGGTTTCTAGTGCGGAGCAAGAGACCGAGCCAAATAGTTGCTGGATAGGAAACTTTTGGATGAACAAATTGACCGGTGTTGTTGATGGTTTTTTGTATGACGCGAATTTCGACAAATCGCTTATTGGCTTGAGGAGGAACCCATGCAAGATTGTTTGAAGAGATTTTTATGAAAGCACTGAATACATCAAACCAGCATCATTTCTTAGGCGGACATTCGGTAACAGTCGGTGCAGGGCATCGCTGATTGTCATGGTGACAGGTGACCCCTTTGGACACAGAGCGGCTGCGCACTGAAGCGTATTGCCTAAGATGCCGACGAAAACTTGGCTACTCACCAGACGTCTTCACTGTCGAGTGCTAAATCCGTGAGAAATGAGCCTAGCTGTTAAGGCCGCATGCATTACGCAAAGTTTTTTATTATCGGTCTGCACCATAAGTTACGGGCGTAGTGTCCATTTGCCAACAACAGGCTTTACTAGATGAATAGTACGGAACAAGCTTTTTTTACCTCTAATACGCTACCTGCTTCCAGATATGCATTCTTCTTGGCCGGATGTGGCATGGGCGCATGGGCACCTTTGGTTCCATTTGCTAAGGAAAGGGCGCAGATAGGTGAGGCGGAACTTGGTCTGCTCCTCCTAGGCCTTGGTACCGGAGCAATGTGCATGATGCCGTTTGTGGCCCGTTTAGCGAATCGAATTGGCTGCAGAAGTACTGTCTATCTTGCAAGCGCTTTTACCGCTGTTGGCTTGGTTGGCCTGGCTACTGCCACTTCATATTGGGTGCTCTTGGCTTTTCTGCTTCTGTTTGGGGGCGCCATCGCTACAGCCGATGTAAACATGAACCTTCAAGGCTCGCTTGTTGAGCGCCACCACGGCAAGCAGATGATGTCTGGCTTCCATGGGCTGTTCAGCGTCGGGAATATTTTCAGCGCTGGCACGATAAGCTTGCTGCTCTGGCTCGGCCTCAATCCCGTCCAGTCAATCGTTTTATTGGCTCTTGGATTGGGCATGGCGCTCTTGTCTTTTGGTCGTCACATGCTCCCGTTCGCGGAGCTGGAGGGAGCGCCGGCCAAAAAGAAGCCAACCAAGCTGGTGTTGCTACTGGGGGCGCTGTGCTTCATTGCTTTTCTGGTTGAAGGTTCAATGCTCGACTGGAGTGCCGTCTATCTGACTTCGAATCGAGACCTGGAGCCTAATATTGCGGGCATCGGTTACGCCGCGTTTTCCGTAACCATGGCAGTAGGGAGACTGTTAGGCGATTGGATCGTAAGCAAGCTCGGATCGCGAGCAGTGCTACTTGTAGGAAGTGTACTGGCAATGGGCGGCATGGCTTTGGCGGTGGGCATCGACCATTGGATAGTTTCGGTTTTGGGGTTCGTACTAGTCGGATTAGGAATTTCGAATCTCGTTCCGATATTTTGTTCCAAGGCCGGGCATCAGACTGCTATGCCCGTCGCTCAAGCTCTCGCAATCATCAATGCGATTGGCTACCTAGGCATACTGATGGGGCCGGCTGCGATTGGATTTATCGCTCATGCTACGTCCCTAAGCTTCTCTTTGCTCTTCACCTCTGCGTTACTGATCCTCGTCCTCTGCAGCGCCAAGTTCGCATCATACAAATAGCGTTGGGCCTGGCAGGTGGTCGCCATCTCGGGGCACAGATGGCGATCACCTTTTATCTTCCTGGATTACCCTGCTGTCGCGCTGGAGGGGCGGAGATTCTCTCGCCCTGAGACTTTCCCACTCCACAAGCGCCCAGCGTATAAGTAGCACTCGATCCTTGGAGAAGAAATATCCAGCGAGCATTTTCCTTAGCGGCGTACTCGGCACCTTCACTCGTTTTTATACCACTTTGCTACAAGGCTACATGGATGTGTACGCACCGTATGCGTCTGCCGAATCACCTTGCCTGACTCAGGAAAATAAGCCCGAAAGGATAGATTGGGGGATCTCGATCCGCCTTGATATTGGGTGAAAGGCAAGTCTACAAAAAGGATCTGCAAATGGTCATTGGCAAGGCAATGCTTGTTGATTCCCCTCGTAGAGATTTGAGGCTCCGAGTTAACTCACCAGCCAAGGCGTTCATGATTGCCAATACCCTCTCACTAAATTATTCTAGGTCTTTCTGGGTACCGCTGACATAAAGTTCTTGGTAAGGCATTCGGTATAAATGTCTTCCTTGGGGACAGCTATGTCATACCGAACCTTTTGGTCTATCGCGCTTTTACTGGTCACGGCTGTATGGGGCTGGAGCTTTGTAGCTAAGCACGAAACGTTGGCAGTCATGGCTCCATCCACGCTGAACGCATGGATGTTCATTTTAGCGGCTTTAGCGCTTCTTCCATTTTCAATCCGCTCATTTCGACATCTGAAGCCGCGTGACTGGGCGAATGCAGTAATTGCTGGAATAGTCCTCTTTGCCGCGTTCTCACTACAGACTTCAGGGACAGCCCTCACCACGCCCTCCAATGCCGGGTTCATCACGGGCTTGTGCACAGTTTTCACTCCATTGTTTGTTTACCTCATAGGGAGAGGACGCCCAAGCCCTAAACAGGCAGCAGGAACAGTGATTGCCGTATTTGGGCTGGCGTTACTGAGCCTTGACGGATTCGCGCTGCACTACGGTGATCTACTGATTTTGGGGTGTGCGGCATGCTTCGCATTACACATCGTGATTGTCTCAACGTTCGCAACACCCGCCATTTCCATGGCATCAACTTCAATCCAGCTAGGGCTGGTTGGCTCGCTTTCTTTGATATGGAGCTTGGCCGGTAACCAGTTTTCTTTTCCCAGCGCGCTCCCAACGACAGTTACCATCCTTTCGCTCGCGCTGTTCGCTACTGCTTTGGCTTACGCCATTCAAAATCGCGCTCAGGCTGTGCTTTCCCCTGAAAAAGTCGCCCTAATACTTATTTGCGAACCCGTGTTTAGTGGGGCTTTTGGTTATTTTCTCGCTGGAGATCGTTTGCCCCCTGAAAGACTTGCAGGGGCGGCGCTAATCCTTATGGGCATTGCAGTCACGGAGCTTAGAATCGCGCGTACGGAAGGGAGGACAAACCGTCCTGCATGACGATGCGAAAATGGGTTGCGATCGGAGGCAAGCGGGGCGCGCAACCCGACCAGACGAACCTAAGAGTTCACAGAGAACCGCAAGTCGCGAAGCAGCGTCTCATGCTTACCGGAGGCAACCGCTATGACACGCGCACCGTTCGCCTTTGGGCTGCCCGCCGGCGAAGAGTATTGCCATACCCTGAACCAATTCGCTCGATGTCTCGGTTGGGACTGCAATCGCTTTTGAAATTTCAATTATTGAGTACACATGATGCAGTTTAGCGAAAGTAGCGATATAACGTTGATGGTCACCAGTTGTGGACGGTTCGACCTGTTGACGCGCACGCTTGAAACGTTTGACCAGTTCAACTCCGCACCGATTCGCACCGTGCTGATCACCGAAGACTCCGGGCGTGCCCAGGTTGAAGCTTGCATTCCCGAGCACTGGCGCCCGTTCACCCGCTTCATCATCAACAACCCGAAACTCGGACAAATGCGCTCGGTGGATACCGCCTATGCACTGATCGAAACGTCATGGGTGTTCCACTGCGAGGACGACTGGGATTTTTACCGCCCAGGCTTTGTCGAAGAGTCCATGACTCTGCTGGAAAACGATCCACAGGCGTTGCAGGTCTGGCTACGCAGCTATAACCATGACTTGCGTGTCCACAGCCCTTATATGTACCTTAATGCTCGGGAAGTGTTGCAAGGCATCGCCTTCTACAAGCTGGGCTCGCACAAGCCCGAGTGGCAGGGTTTTTCATTCAATCCTGGGCTGCGGCGCCTGGCTGACTATAAAGAACATGCTCCCTATGCCGCACACAGCGGTGAAAAAAAACTGGCGGGCATTTATGCAGCGCAAAACCGTTACGCGTTGATTCTGGAAAACGACGCGGTCTTGCACTCCGGCTTCTCCAACCATGTCGAGCTCCCTCAGGAACGCGTTAACAAGCAGCGCCGTAAGCTTCGTGATCGCATTAAATTGCTCGCGGTACTAGTTGTCGGGGTTATTCTGGGTTGGGCATTCAGTAATGTTGGCTGACAAGCTGAACAAAGACTCGGGCGAAGATCGCTGCTTGTTTCAGCGCAGCTTTGGTTATCTTTGTTTTGAGCTACATCCTTTGGAGTTCGGCCAAGTCCACCAATAACTTGGTTTACGCATTGATCGCTTTGCCAGGGAAGGTCTTTCTGATAGCCGTTGAGGACAGCCGGTTGTAAGTAGGCATACCTAACGACTTATGGGGCAGCCAAGCGGCTGCTTTTGGCCGATTCTGTTGAAAAAGTAGATCTCCTGCCTGGCCTGCGGCAAAATCAGGTCATCGGCCAGCGGGAGGATTCGCAGCATGATGGGACAATTGTCGAACGGACAAGAGAGACTGTTTTACTCGTTTAACATTGAAGATCACATCCCAGCCAATCACCTCCTGCGCAGCATTGATCGATGCCTCGATCTAAGCGATCTGCGCCATTATCTCGCCGATTTTTATAGCCCAATCGGGCGCCCGTCGATTGATCCCGAACTGATGATTCGCATGTTGGTGGTGGGTTACTGCTACGGCATTCGCTCAGAACGTCGGTTGTGCGAAGAGGCTCATTTGAATCTGGCGTATCGCTGGTTCTGCCGCTTAAGCCTCGAAGACGAAGTCCCCAATCACTCTACGTTTTCCAAGAACCGCCACGGTCGTTTTCGTGACAGCTCGCTGTTTCGCTGGCTGTTCAACGAGGTGCTGCGTCGGTGCATGGACGCGGGTCTGGTCAAAGGCGAAGGGTTTGCTGTCGACGCCAGCGTCATCAAGGCAGATGCCAGTCGGCAACGTGGCGTACCTGGCGATGAAGAAATCAACTGGCGCGATCCGTCGCTGAGTACTCGCGCCGTTCGTGAGTACCTAGATGCGCTGGATGATGAGGCTCTGGCCGAAGCACTGCCCAAGCGCCTGTCGCTGACTGATCCACTTTCTCGTTGGACCGCAGCGCCAGGAGGCCCAGCGTTTTTCGCCTACTCGACGAACTATCTGATTGATGTCGAGCATGGCGTGATCATGGACGTGGAGCCGACGGCAGCGCATCGAACCGCCGAGGTCGAGAGTACCAAGACCATGATTGAGCGGGTCGAAGAACACTTCGATATCAAGCCGGATCGGCTCATCGGCGATACCGCTTATGGAACCGCACCGATGCTGGCCTGGATGGTGGACGAAAAAGACATCGAGCCACATGTGCCGGTATGGGACAAAACCGAGCGTAAGAACGACAGCCTCTCGATCAGCGATTTTCAATGGAATGAAGATGTGCAGGAATATCGTTGCCCCGCGGGGAATGCCCTGCGTAGCGAGTGGCGGGCCTTCAAGAACCAGCGCTCACATGTCACGAAAGCCGACACCATCATCTTCCGATCCCGGCAAACCGACGACTGTGCTACATGCTCAATTAAAGAGCGCTGCTGCCCGAACACTTCATTTAGAAAAATCGCACGCAGCGTCCATGAAGCAGCCCGCGATGTAGCGCGGCGAATCGCCAAGACACCTCAATACGTGTGCTCTCGCCACGAACGTAAGAAGGTCGAAATGTTGTTCGCTCACCTCAAACGAATCCTGAAACTGGATCGGTTGCGACTACGAGGAATGACCGGTGCGAACGACGAATTTACCTTGGCGGCTGCGGTACAGAATCTAAGAAGACTGGCAAAACTGACCTCACAAGGGCCGCCGGCCACGGGATAGGTACGCCCGGAAACAGCAAAAAACCTCAAATCAACCCACCGACCAAGCTGCAACGATCAACGCAGAACGAAAAAGCCACGCAACGTGGTGGATAGGTTCTGAGGTGAGGGACAACCTCGACATCTTCGAGCCTGAAATTCCGACTTTTTCAACAGAATCGGCCTTTAGCTGCCTCCCAGCCGAGGGCAGCTATGGGCCGACTCCAGCCGGTCGAGGGCATGCAGTTCGCCGGTCAAGTCTCGCGCAAACGTCTGGTCACGTCGAATGCAAACGACTGGTCAATAGCAATGCAAACGGGTGGCCAAGAGGAATGCAATTCTCCAGGCAAGCAGTAAATGGCTCAAAGGGCTCATCCTATGCACCCAACAACGCCAGACGGTCGTTACTTTGTTGTCAAAGGAGAGCTGTGGCGGTGTTCAAATCCGGCGCTTGATGAAGACGAACGTCAGAGATGGTGAATGAGCTGATGGACGCCAGGGAAGCTGTGAAGCCCGCAGAAGTTTCAGGTGATGCGGGTAAGAGGTACAGTGCATTACACATCGAACGATCAGGAGTTCCCCTCACTATGGCTATCACCATCGATCAAGATGAAGAGCCCAGCCGCCTGACCGAGGAGGCACTTGCTGATGTAGATGCAGGGCGCGTCATAGACCACCAAGCCGTAAAATCCTGGGCAGAGAGCTTGAACACCGAAACGCCGGTGCCGCTACCGGTGCCGTACTGACGGCTGTTAACTAACTTTTCAACCTGTAAACCACCATGGTTTACACATCAAAATACTGGTTTACGTCTAGTCGAGCCGGCTCCCTTGCAACCTAGGCGTCCTTGCCTCACCTCCAAGCATTCCGCCTCCCAAATCTGCCGAGTCGCAAGCAGATTCCTGGACTGCATTGGCTCGCCGGCGCAGTTGCTCGATCATCCACATTTGAGCGTCGTGAAACTCTCGCATCATCGAGTCGAACTCTTGCGGCGTGAGCGGCCTCGGTAGAAGTTCGTGACCCATATGGCCTCCACAGAGAATTCATCCAGGCAAAACGCCCATGATGTTCACAATCCGAGATCCCTACTCAGGTGATTCTCGCTAAATTCATCAGCAGTTCCGACGGTAAGCATCAGTTGCTGCTGGAGATGCCGCTGCAACTGCAGCCTGAGATGCGAGCGGATCACAAGGAAGCCGTGACCACCCCAATACCTTTCGAGCAACCCACGCGCGTCTAGAGCGCCCCGAAGAGCTTCGAATGCCTTCAGCCCAATCTGCGAGGTGTACACACGAGTCGGATCATCCAACCCTGGCTGACGCTTAAAGCTATCGATCCCCTCCTCGACTAGGCTTTGCAGCCGAACACCGAAGACTTGCGACGCCTTTTGCCAGAGCCGGCCTTCAAAATCAATATCCACGAAACCTCAGTTTGAAAAGATTCACGCACGTTGTACGACACTGGTACAAAAATGGACGCACCTTGGGTGCTCTTAAAAAACCCAGTGATTTGGTACCAAAGAGAAAGCAGCAGGCTGCGCCTGCAAATTTACGATCTCCTGAACACCCTACCCTGTCTCACGCCGCAAATCTGCGTTTCAATCTTCCAAACCCTGAAGAGTCAAAAGCAAAGCAAAGCTCAAGCAAAACCGTGATCAGCCTGTTGAAAGTGAGTAGCCGACGCACTGTTGCTTTTTCTTTGCTCTCAAATATATAAACTCCGTTTCGTTTAAAAATTTTAAAGGGGGTGGGGTGAAAATAAATGGGGTTTTACGACGAACGGTCGTCAAATTGACAGATTGCCAATACCGCACTGCGTGTATTGGTATGATCTCAAACCCCCGTATTCCGTGGCCTGAATCGATGCAATGCAGGTGCAGAAACCACGAAAAGCACATTTAGCTCAATTTTAGAGTAGTAAGGCCGATCCGACGGGTCAGAAAGCGGTTGTACGAGCCCGTCCAGTAAGCCCAACGGTCGAAATCGTGTCATCACTATTGTAATCGGCAAAACGCTGTCATTGAGTAGTCAATAGAATCTCGCCAGCCCAGCAGTGAAACGCCTCAACGGTGCATGCTCACCGCCACCAGATATACGATTAACACGAATCAAGCTTTTGCTCTTGACCTAGAGGTGAGGCGCAGGGATGTAAGACTGTGCCTCGATGGTATTCACCGCAAGCTTCGCGAGCACCGTGAAGGGCAAAGTCACCGGCCTGCTTTCGGCTTATATAAAGCGGAGGTCTCTTGGGGAAGAACTTCGACCTTAACTCTTGATGAGTGGCGCATGAGCATTATGTACGTGAAACCATGGCTGAAAGGTAAAATTCGTGTGATCATTCAGGCTATTCGCACTGGAGAGTGCATACCTACAGGAAGTTTGATTAATGGAATTACCCAGCACGGAACCAAATCTTGAAAGCCCCCATGACGGCACTACATACTCTGGGACTGCGACCTTCTTATATTCCTCGAAGATTACAGGTGGAGTGAGTATTGAAGGCGTGTGCGAAGTCCTTGCTGCGTCTGATGCCTTCAGCTTCGCGCTAACCTGCAGCGGAAGAATCTACTTTACCGAAAATAGCAGGCTCCAATCACAGCAGTTAAGTATTGTGCCAACAATAACCGATCAAGGCATGACTGTGTCGGGGCATGGCGATTTTCTGAAAGCGAACTCCGGAGACTCAGATACCTATGCTTTATCATTAGCTCTCGATTTGCTCTTGTCCGATAAACGGTTGTTCAATTCTGCGTATGGCTTTCCTACAGAAAGCGCCAGAATATTCATGCGCCCAATCGCCATCAGATGCGAAGATGACGAAGAACATGAGCTAGTTATCCCCTACGTCAGAGTTTACACTGGAGGCATAATAAGTATTTCACTCCCAACCATTATTGGCTTTGAAAATTTTACTACTCAAGAAATAGTAGGTAGCGAGGTAAATAAGTCACAACGCAACATTACATCGGTATTATGTGAAAGAGAATTACATTTAGCGTGCACTGAATGTCAGATGGCCCAAATGCCTCGAAAGGACAGAGTTAGTCAGCGAACAGCATTTGAAACCATTATGGATGCTGCGCTGAACACCCCAGAAAAAATGGACTTCGTAGACGAGAGTCTAACTTTCTACGAACTTGTGCACACAGACCAACTTACTCTTACGGACATAGCGCGAAATCTATTCTCTGTGGTCGCTCGCGCCGTTGCGACAGGTGCCGTACAAACCCGCATAAGATGGTATGGTAGCCAGTACAAGGACGACTCTATTGGGCAGCACTGGAGGGGTAAGCCGATAATTTACATAAGCTCCCATACCAATCAAAAATTGAGTTCATCTGAAAACTGGTCTACCCACAAACAGCTAGTCAACAGCGTAATGGCTCGAACGTTTCTATCCGATAAAATAACTCAAATTGACTTGAGCCTTAAGGATATGAGGAGTTTTGATGACTTCAATAATTTTTATTCTGAGTCCGTATCGTTGATGCTAGCGTCCTCGCTGGCAGAGGCGTTTGTCGAGCAAAAAAACTCTTACACTTTTAATAATTTAATCTCAGACATTCAAGTACTGAACGAAGCATCACATTTAATACAAACATACTATTCTTACGCTACCTTAGGACTAGACAAATGTAGGACTGCAATAGAGGTTGCCCGTCTCGAACTCGACATACTTGGCTTTGAAGAGACTCTCCTGTCTGCGCACAAATATGGAGAGATCGCGAAATACATTGAGAATGTACAGAAAGGTGACCACTTAGCTACGACCTACAAGCTACTGCATAAAAAAATTGAAACAGTTCGCAAGGCTTTAGAGCTAGACGATAAAATCAAATCAGAATCTTACACGCGCCGAATTACAATAATATTCGGAGTGATTGCTTCTGCCACGCTATCCCCTGAACTTATGCAGCCAATCGCAAGATACGTTGATGTAGCCCCCGAAAACGACGATCTTGCTAAGCTATATGGCATTGGAGCCTCAGCAATCGTAGTCATAGGCTTACTAGCTCTTACTCACTATACCTTCAAATTAAAAGACTGGGTTATTAAAAAACTGAACGGGCGTTGATTTTTAAATTACCTGGTCTTTTCGGAAGTTGCATTGGTTATGGGGAAGGTGAATTGCTCGTCAGTGGCTTCATTTGGCCGATTTATGCCGGTCAAGGTGTGCCCCGTTGCCTTGGGCGGATCCGATGCAAACAACTGGGCATGTCGAATGTGAATGACTGGTCAGTTGCAGTGCAAACGGACGGTCAAGTGGAATGCATTCTCCAAACATGATACCCAATGAGCGGAATTGCTTGAGGAAGCGGCGTCAGCAGTCGAACTCTATTGACGGTTTGATCGCGGGAAAATCCGGCAGAATGAGACGTTGACGAGCAACCTGCCCCCCCTCACGGTTTAAATGTTTGGGAATCGCCTCACCTCGCACCCATCGTTAGTCAGTCACACCCTACCTATTCTGATGAATGACCAATTGTGCAAACTGGGTAAGATCTCGGATCTTGCCTTCACCTGTTCGACTCAGCAGGAGGCCCATGATGCCAACCGCTCTCGGCCCGTCCCTGTCACACCTTGGCGAGTCTCCGATCATCATCACGGGCACCTTTTCACTACCAAAATAATGACCTGGCTCTACGCCCATCTGGTTGCAGACCGACAGATATATTTTAGGGTCGGGCTTCATGATCCCCTGCTCGTAACTGAATGCGTATCCATCCATCGCGGGAAACAATTCTTTCACGGCACCGCCATACGGAGCTGCCAGATTTGAGCAAATCCCCAGTCGCAACCCTGAGTTCTGCAGCAGTGCGATCGCCTCTAAGGCGTCTGGATAAGGTCTGATCGACGCCAGTTCGAGCTCAAATGCAAGGTTCAACTCCTGACGAACTGAGGAGCAGAGCGTGACGCCGAGATGAGCGCCGAACTCATCCAAAGGCAAGTCCATCGTCATCGCACTAGCGATTTTGTCCGGGGCCAAAATGCGCCCTTGTCGGCGAGCTTCGCGAAAGAGCAGGAGGTACGGATTTGTCCGTTGGCTGATCTGCAGGATTGTCCCAAACGCATCAAAGATTATTCCACCGATCATTGCCCTCTCCTTCACCCGTCCAATCGGCGGGTAGTTCAGTGCAGGCTGCCCTGTGGCTCGGAGCTGGTTATCAGCAGTTTGCTCAATCCCGCAAAGACGTTCTCACCTGCCTGAACCAAGAGATAATGGCTGCCCGAAAACGTATGAGCAATCGTCCAGCCTCTCTCCTCCGTCAGTCTTAATATTTGGGACGTTCTGATCAAGCGGCCATCCATGAATCGATTGCTCAAATCCATGTAGATACGACCCATGAGGCACGGGTAATTGATCTCTGGCTGCCACAGCAAAGCACTGATCGGCGTTGTGAGCTTAACAGTAGCCGCAGCCAGCACCTGGTGAGGCCAATCAACCGCGATAGCCATCCACAGCCTCTCCTGCTTTGTTCTCAGTCACAACGACATAGTGATCTGCGCCATCCAAGGTTTGAAGGAGTTTGAAATCGCCTCGGACGGCGATCTGCCGTACCGGGTGAGTCGCCACAGTCACACCGTCTGGAACTGTTCCAGAGCGGTCACAGAATACGGTGGCGGCAAAGCGATCCCCGACCCGAGCTGCGTCGAACAGATAAGCATCCACGAGAACACCCCAGTCGAGGGTCATCGCCCGAGCAACCTCTCTCGGTTGATTGTCGTTTTTCATAGCGTCAGCCCGAATACGTGCGCACTCTGGTGGGAGATAATGTTTGATTTCAAAACACACGCCTCATCAGATCTCGATCTCAAAAGCAGCGAATGCCACAGGTGACCTATCTGACGACAATTCCGTAACCCGCCAAATCGCTTACCAGCGTCTTACGACTCAGCATTGCAGGCACTTTGAAGATATGTCTGTAGCCGTAATAGAGGCCGGCTGGGATGATCAACAGGCCGATGCCGAAGGTGGCGGTCGCTGCGATAATGCCAGCAGGTATAGAGCCTAGGCCATAAATGATGCCCTTGATAAGACTCGACCTTGCAATAAGGCTCATATGATCCAAGTCGTATTCGATCTTACCGTCACTTTTCTCGAAGGCTACGATGACAATTTCTTTTTTACTTAAGTGCTTGTAGAGCCAGGTGCGCGGCTTGTCAGTCACCATTGCGCCATGGTTTTTAAGATAATCGAGCACTACGACACGTTTGAAGTGGAAGGTTTTCCCCTCCGAGTCCACACAGCGAACCATGGTGTACAGCGCATCGAAGTCGCCACTGGCCTGCAGGTTAGAATTCTTGATTGTGAGGGTAAGCTTCTTGAGATCTGACATAACTTTCCTTAAGTACCAAAAACCATTTCCATTGCTCACATACAAATTGGTTATACGTGTCGCGCCCACGTGTTCGCGGGGATGACGTCACCTTGCTGCATGCTTTAATCCGAATATGATCAGCCACGTTTAATCACACACTGGATGCCCTACTGTTCATGGGCACTCTGATCCCCATTTATAAACCAGCACGGCTAGCGAGGGGTTGCTGATCGCCCATGGCTATCCGAGAGAGTGGAAACGATAACGTAGTGATCTCCCTCATCTAGACTGCGCACTAATAGATAGCCGTCTCTCTCAACTACTGGCCGAATCGGAGGGGTAACAATCGTCATCCCATCGGGGATGACGCCGGACAGGTCGTGATAAACCAGAGCGGCATAACGATCGCCTACTCGCGCCGCGTCTGTCAGGTACGCATCAACGATGACGCCCCATTTGACAGCGCTCGCTCGCGCAATCGCTGCTGGACGCTCCATCAGTTCACAAGCACTCACGCAATACTTCCTCGCTAAACTTCGATAACTTTCGCAGGATCAAAACCACATTCTTCCCCGGGGTATCCGCGCTGATTCGACAAAAATCGGCAGCCAGCAAGCACCGTGTCGATCGAGTGATGGGTGTGTCCAAACGCCCAGTAGTCCGCCTGCTCCGCTAAGCTATGCCACCTGTTGTAGTAGGCAGCGCTGACATGACCATCATGTTCATCCCCCGCGACCTCTGGGAGTGGGCTGTGATGCGTAACGACAAAGGTCTTGCCCTGGAATGGCTGACTCAATTCTCTGCTGAGAAATGCCTTGGTGGCCTCATTTCTAGAGATCACATCCGCTGGCCGCATCCGCCGGTAATTTGAATCAGCCCGTATCATCCGAAAGTCATTCATCTCCCGAGCACAGGTCATCGAGGCAGCAGTCACATCGCCGGTGCTCGAAAAGTCCGTCCATGCGGTAGCCACCAGAAACCTCACGCCTCCGAAAACCCGTGACTCGTTCTCCATGACATGGACATGCGGTGCCGCTGCGGCTTTCATCTTGTCGACTGTGCGATCGATGTTGCCTTTGTAATGCTCATGGTTGCCGGCGCAGTAGATCACCTGGCTTTCGAAGGTCTCATTTGCCCACAAAACACCGCGTGATTGGAGATCAACGTCTCCGGCAAGCACGACGAGATCCACCGGTACATCTGGCGGGATGAAGCGATCAAACTCGTTATGCAAATCCGAATAGAGCAGTACATTCATGGGCATGGATGCTTCGTTTTTTGCCACCTAGTGAGGGTCACTGGCCGGAGCCCAGTTCGCTGCCCATCAGAGCGGAATCTCGGTTTATGCCTATATTGAAAACTCCGTTTGGCTAGGCTGCGCACGGCCAAACGGCGACTCAACGTCAATTGTGGTGACTATAGGCATTTGCATATGACAATGCAAATTCAGCATATCGTTCCGTTTGAACGGAAACGTTTATGTCACTCCGCACCGCCTACGCCTCGGCCCTTAGATTCCTCCGCATGCACCGCGAGTCTTCGCAGCAAGCTCTGGGTCATGCTGCCGATCGCTCCTACATCAGTCGGTTGGAAGCGGGCGCACGCTCAGTAACGCTCGACGTCAGTCACTCCCTCGCTGAAGCGTTAGAGGTTGATCCCTTAACCCTCCTGGTACTGACTTACGCTGCGGAGCGAGGTCAAACACCCCAACAGGTTGTGGATCACCTCCTGGGCGACTTAACTGCTATCGGGCTGATGCAGAGCGCAATTCCCTCACTGCCATCCAAGGCACCGCACCCGGTAACCGTTGCGGCTGAGGAGTTGCGCGCGCGGATCAGGGAGCTCGTCGATCAAGGGTTGACCCAAGCTGAGGTTGCGAGGCAATTGGGGGTTGCTCGACAGACTGTCAGTAATCACTTGAAGAAAATGGATTGATTTCTAGTCCCTACGCAATCGATCAAATCTGGCCTCGGCAAAACCAAAAGCAGCGGGGAAGTCGTGTTGGCTTGTACGCTCTTTCGTGTTGTCCGGTCGCTATCAGCAGCGACACGATGATGCCCAACGCTCCAGTACGGATGAAGCGAATTCGATCGCCTCAATGCAGAGTCAGTTTCCCAAATCCCCACTGAAGCGGGCATCGCGCAGGTGGTTTGGAAGCGGCGCGACAGGGGCGAGTCCAAGCGCTGACCAAGTCAGATCATGCCAAATCTCGTTCTGGATGATGAAGCTACCTCCCACCTCGCAGGGCTCTTCCGCGCCTTCGCAGTCCTCTGCTTCAACCGAAATCAGTGAGCCTTTTGGAAGGATGTCGATTAGAAGGTCAACGATTGCGGTGGGATATCTTCCATTGCGGTCGAGATCCGCTAGCGGGGAAAAGCTGAAGCAACCCCAATCCCGTCTCTGAGCCACAACACGGATGAGTCTTTCTCGCAACGATTGGTACGTGAAATTCGCTGCGACTAGCCACCAAATCAGCTCAACATCCTCGATTTCCAAGCCTTCGGGAGGGGTCTCCCTATAGTTCTCAAACTCCCGGAAGAGCACCACCTCAGGCCGGGGAATCGGCTGGCCCGGTTGCCACGAGGTTAGCGGCTGTTCAGAACTGAATACGTTGTCCTGAGGATGATGAACGTCGGTGTCATGGACGTCTGAGGTTCGCATTACGATTGGCTCTCTATATTTTCAGAGAACATTACCCGAGAAGCTGCGGGATAGGCGAACTCTCACACCGGACGCTTAAGGAAGGTATTCGAGAGTCGCGGCATGGTACCCATGGGGATTAAGAGGACGAATCTGCCATCTGCACGGCTTGGGATTACGTGGACGGCTCACAGGCATCGCATTGGGGCGTCAGCTTTGTGAGCTCACATGATCAGGCTCTCGCAGCGAACCACTATTGATGAAAGCCAATAAAACAGGGAGTTTTTGAAGCATGCAGTTGAAAACGCCATGGCTTTCAGCTGTGCAGTAAAAAGCAGTAGCGCGCAATCGGTTGGCTGCATGCTAGGTGTTCTGGAGCTCAAGAGCATGGACGGGCATGCGAAGGATGAGAAACTCATGAACAAAAAAAGGGCCTAGATCACTCTAGGCCCTGATTTTACTGAGTTTGGCGGGAAACCAGGGATTCGAACCCTGGGAACGCTATTAACGTTCGCCGGTTTTCAAGACCGGTGCATTCAACCACTCTGCCAATTTCCCGGATGCTGCTGAGGTAAGGGGTGTAGTGTGCAGTCAGGATGTACCTAAGATAAGAACTCAGGGACCTGTTACAGTCGGCAGTTTTCAAGACTGCTGCCTTAAACCACTCGGCCACACCTCCATTGCGTTGCGGGCGCCATAATACCGTAATGAAACAAGCTGTCAAACTCTCTGGCTCGCATGCGCACACCGCTCTGTTATGATCTTTGCAACGTGAGATTTCAAACCATCAGGAGTAGCGCCATGCGCGAACAGGATTACGCAGTCAACAACCGCGTGCAGGTCGAGCAGCTAGAGGTTAGCCGCGTCCTGCGCAACACATACGGCCTTCTGGCCCTGACCCTTGCCTTCAGCGGCATCATGGCGTTCGTCGCGCAGCAGATGAACGTGCGCTACCCGAACGTCTTCGTGGTGCTGATCGGCTTCTACGGTCTTTTCTTCCTTACCAACAAACTGCGCGATTCGGCTTGGGGATTGGTATCGGCGTTTGCGCTCACCGGTTTCATGGGCTTCATCCTCGGCCCGATCCTCAACCGCTACCTGGGCATGCAGGGCGGCGCTGAAGTCGTTTCTTCGGCATTCGCCATGACGGCTCTGGTGTTCGGTGGTCTGTCGGCCTACGTGCTGATTACCCGCAAGGACATGAGCTTCCTGGGCGGCTTCATCACCGCAGGTTTCTTTGTCCTGCTGGCGGCGGTTCTGGCGAGCATGTTCTTCCAGATCAGCGGCCTGCAACTGGCGATCAGCGCAGGCTTCGTGCTGTTCTCGTCGGTGTGCATCCTGTTCCAGACCAGCGCCATCATCCACGGCGGTGAGCGCAACTACATCATGGCGACCATCAGCCTGTATGTATCGATCTACAACCTGTTCATCAGCCTGTTGCAGATCTTCGGCATCATGGGCAGCAGCAAGGACTGATCCTCTGCCTGCATCAACAAAAAGCCCGCTTCGGCGGGCTTTTTGCTGTGTCGGGTTCGTGAATTCTTTATCATGGCGGCCATTGTTCCTCGCAACGTCCGCTGACAGAGCCGCTCATGAAGTTTGCCATCGCCCTGTATTCGCCCGCTCACGCGCCCTCCTCGCGCCGTGCACTGCTGTTTGCGCAGGCTGCATTGGCCGCAGGGCATGAGATTGTGCGGCTGTTCTTCTATCAGGATGGGGTGCACAGCGCGTCATCCGCTGTGGTCACGCCCCAGGACGAGCTCGATGTGCCTGCCCAGTGGCGTGAGTTCGTGACCACTCATCAACTTGACGGTGTTGTGTGTATCGCAGCGGCCTTGCGCCGTGGCGTGCTGAACGAAGCAGAAGCCCGGCGCTACTCGCGAACAGCGGCCAGTGTCGCGGCGCCATGGGAGCTGTCAGGGCTGGGTCAGTTGCACGATGCGGTGCAGGAAGCCGATCGGCTGATCTGCTTTGGAGGGCCTTGAGATGGCTAAATCGTTGCTCATCATCAGCCGCCAGGCTCCGTGGTCCGGCCCCAGTGCTCGCGAAGCGCTGGATATCGCATTGGCAGGCGGAGCGTTCGATCTGCCGCTGGGCATGCTGTTTCTGGATGACGGCGTGTTGCAATTGCTGCCTTCGCAGAACGCCAGGGCACTGCAACAGAAAGACCTGACCGCCAATCTGCAAGCGCTGGAAATGTTCGGTGTCGAAGACCTGTTTGCCTGCAGCACCAGCCTTGCCGAACGCGGCATGTCGCCTGACGCGCTGAATGTCGAGCCGCTGAACGTCCTGCAGGACGAGGAAATTGCCGCGCTCATTGACCGTTATGACCAGGTGATCACGATCTGATGTCGACTTTGCACGTGCTATCTCATTCCCCTTTCGCCGACTCGCGCCTGAGCACTTGCCTGCGCGTGTTGGGCGGCGAGGATGCCATTCTGTTGTGCGGCGATGCGACCTACGCGCTGAACGCCTCCACGGCTGCTCGCCAGGCGCTGGAGGCCCGGGCCGACGGCCTGAAACTGTTCGTGCTCGATGAAGACGCGACGGCGCGCAGCATCGAGCTGCCCGACTGGGTGAAAGCTGTCGATTACCCAGGTTTCGTCGAGCTGTCGGTGCACTACGACAAGGTCAACACCTGGCTATGAACGCACTCAACGTCAACGGGCGCAGCATTGCGCTGGACAAGGACGGCAACCTCGAGCACCTCGACGACTGGTCCGCCGAAGTGGCCGAAGCATTGGCGCGCGAGGTCGATATCACCCTGACGCCCGAGCACTGGGAAATTCTCGAGGTGCTGCGCGCGTTCTATGCCGAATACCAGCTGTCCCCGGCCACACGTCCGCTGGTCAAGTACACCGCCCTGAAGCTGGGGGCCGAAAAAGGCAATAGCCTGCACCTCAATCGCCTGTTCAATGGCACTCCCGCCAAACTTGCCGCCAAGCTGGCGGGCCTGCCAAAGCCGACCAATTGCCTATGACCGACTACGCCCCTCTCGTCCTTCAAACTCCTGCCGAGCATCCGTTCGCCGAATTCGTGCGCATTCTGGGCAAGGGCAAACGCGGTGCGCGCAACATGACCCGCGAGGAAGCCCGCCAGGCCATGGGCATGGTGATCGATGGCAGGGTCGAGGACGCGCAGCTTGGCGCCTTCCTGATGCTGCTGCGGCACAAGGAAGAAAGCGCCGAGGAGCTGGCCGGTTTTACCGAAGCGGTCCGCGAGCGTCTCAATGCGCCGCAACTGGCGGTGGACATCGACTGGCCCACCTATGCCGGCAAGAAGCGTCATTTGCCGTGGTACCTGCTCGCCGCCAAATGCCTGTCGCAAAACGGCGTGAAGGTGTTGATGCACGGCGGTGGCGCGCACACCGCCGGCCGCCTCTACAGCGAACAACTGCTGCAGCTGCTGGGCATTCCGCTGTGCCGGGGCTGGCAGGCGGTGGACGATGCGCTGGCGCAGCACAACCTGGCCTTCATTCCGTTGGCTGACTGGGCGCCGCAACTGCAACGCATGATCGATTTGCGCAACACCCTGGGGCTGCGCTCGCCGATTCACTCCCTGGCGCGCATCCTCAATCCGCTGGGTGCCCGTTGCGGGCTGCAAAGTATCTTCCATCCTGGCTATCAGGCCGTTCACCGCGACGCCAGCATGTTGCTGGGGGATCATGCCATTGTCATCAAGGGCGACGGTGGCGAGGTCGAGATCAACCCGGACACCATCAGCCATCTCTACGGCACCACCGGCGGCCAGCCGTGGGATGAGGAATGGCCGGCGTTGTCGGAGCGTCGCCATGTGAAACCGGCAACCCTCGACACGCAGCAACTGGTCGCGATCTGGAAAGGCGACACTGAAGACAGCTATCCGCAACTGGCGCTGATTTCCACCATCGCCCTGGCCTTGCGCGGCCTCGGAATGCCCCGACTTGAAGCGTTCGAGCGTGCCGAAGCGTATTGGGCGAACCGAAACAGATCGATTTAGTCGATCATTACACCCGAGTCTTTGCGCTATTTCTTCGAACGTTTCTCTTTAGACTGATCTCCAACGCACTACAGTGCACACACATTTGGAGTCAGACATGGGCCTTCTCGTTGAAGGACGCTGGCAGGACCAGTGGTACGAAAGCAGCAAAGACGGGGCGTTTCAACGCGAACAGGCCAAGCGCCGCAACTGGGTCACGGCAGACGGCCGCCCTGGTCCGTCCGGCGAAGGTGGCTTCAAGGCCGAGGCCGGCCGTTATCACCTCTACGTTTCCCTGGCATGTCCGTGGGCCCATCGCACGCTGATCGTGCGCAAGCTCAAGGGCCTGGAAGAGCTGATCGATGTTTCCGTGGTCAGCTGGCTGATGCGCGAACACGGCTGGACGTTCGACAAGAGCACCGGCTCCACCGGCGACGCACTGAACGCCCACACCTACATGTACGAGCGCTATCTGGCGGACACCGCCGACTACACTGGCCGCGTCACCGTGCCCGTGTTGTGGGACAAGAAGCTGCAACGCATCGTCAGCAACGAGTCCTCGGAAATCATCCGCATGTTCAACTCGGCGTTCGACGGCCTGACCGGCAACACCCTGGACCTGTACCCCGAAGCCTTGCGCCCGGAAATCAACCGCCTGAACGACCGCATCTATCCGGCGGTGAACAACGGTGTTTACCGTGCAGGCTTCGCCACGTCGCAGGGTGCGTACGAAGAGGCTTTCGATGAAGTCTTCGGCGAATTCGACGCGCTGGAAAAACTGCTGGGCGAGAAGCGGTACCTGGCAGGCGAATACCTGACCGAGGCCGATGTGCGCCTGTTCACCACGTTGATTCGTTTCGACGCGGTGTACCACGGCCACTTCAAGTGTAACCTGCGCCGCATCGCCGACTACCCGAACCTGAGCAACTGGGTGCGCGAGGTGTATCAGCTACCAGGGGTTGCCGAGACGGTCGACTTCACGCACATCAAGCACCACTACTACGCCAGCCACGCCACCATCAACCCGACCGGTGTGGTGCCCAAAGGGCCGGAGCAGGATTTCAGCGGTGCTCATGATCGCGCTCGGTTGAGCGGGAAAGGCATTTTGCAGAACGCTTGAGTGCACCCGCGATCATTGTGGGAGGCGGCTCCCACAGATCATGTGCCACGATCAGACGCTCGCCTGCGCCCCTTCGAACCACGCAAGCTTGTCCCGCAGCGTCACCACTTCCCCGACGATCACCAGCGTTGGCGCATGAACCTCATGCTCCGCCACCAGTTGCGGCAGGTTGGCCAAGGTGCCGGTGAAGACGCGCTGGTTGGTCGTGGTGCCTTGCTGGATCAGCGCGGCAGGGGTATCGGCAGAGCGGCCATGCTTGACCAGTTCGCTGCAGATGATTGGCAGCCCGATCAGGCCCATGTAGAACACCAGGGTCTGCGCCGGTGACACCAGGTCCTTCCACGGCAGGTCGGTGGTGTTGTTCTTCAAGTGACCTGTCACGAAACGCACCGATTGCGCGTAATCGCGATGGGTCAGCGGAATCCCGGCATAGGCGGCGCAGCCACTGGCGGCGGTGATGCCCGGCACGACTTGAAACGGAATGCCGTTAGCTGCCAGCTCTTCGATTTCCTCGCCACCACGGCCAAAGATGAACGGGTCGCCCCCTTTGAGCCGCACCACGCGCTTGCCTTGTTTGGCCAGGGCAACCAGTTGCTGGTTGATCTGATCCTGGGGCAATGCATGATCGGCGCGCTGCTTGCCGACGTAGATGCGGTCGGCATCGCGGCGGCACAGTTCAAGAATCGCCGGCGCAACCAGGCGGTCATACAGCACCACGTCGGCTTGCTGCATCAGGCGCAGTGCCTTGAAGGTCAGCAGATCGGGATCACCCGGTCCGGCACCCACCAGGTAAACTTCACCCGCAGCGCTTGGCGCCTCGCCGTCGATCTTCGCCTGCAACAGACGCTCGGCTTCAGCGCCCTGCCCGGCCAGTTGCCGATCGGCGATCGGCCCCTGAAACACGTCTTCCCAGAACGCCCGGCGTTGCTGGACGTTCGGGAACAGGTTCTTCACCTGATGGCGAAACCGCGCCGCCAACCCAGCCAGATGGCCATAGGTTGGCGGAATCCAGCTTTCCATCTTGGCCCGGATCAGGCGTGCCAGCACCGGCGCATCGCCGCCACTGGACACCGCGATCACCAGCGGTGAACGGTCGACGATAGCGGGGAAAATCACGCTGCACAGGGCCGGCGCGTCCACCACGTTGACCGGCACGCCGCGTTGGCGGGCGTCGGCGGAAACCTGCGCGTTGAGCGGTTCGTCATCGGTCGCGGCAATGATCAGCACGCACCCGTTCAGATCCGACTGGCTGTAGCCACGCAGAATCTGTTCGCCACCGCTGCTGTCGATCAGCTCGCGCAGCTCTGTTCCGATCTGGGGTGCAACCACCCGCAGGACCGCACCGGCATCGGCCAGCAGGCGAGATTTGCGCAAGGCAATCTCGCCGCCGCCCACCACCAGCACGCGAGCGCCCCGCAGGTTGTGGAACAGTGGCAGGAATTCCATTTAGCCGATGACCTCGATGCCGCCCATCCACGGTTTCAACACCTCAGGTACACGGATCGAACCGTCGGCCTGCTGGTAGTTTTCCAGTACCGCCACCAAGGTACGACCGACTGCCAGGCCGGAACCGTTCAGGGTGTGAACCAGCTCAGGCTTGCCGGTTTCCGGGTTGCGCCAGCGGGCTTGCATGCGGCGCGCCTGGAAGTCGCCACAGTTGGAGCACGAGGAAATCTCGCGGTATTTGTCCTGGCTCGGAATCCACACTTCCAGGTCGTAGGTCTTCACGGCGCTGAAGCCCATGTCGCCGGTGCACAAGGCCAGTTTGCGATACGGCAGCTCCAGCAATTGCAGGACGCGTTCGGCGTTGCCGGTCAGGCTTTCCAGCGCTTCCATGGATTTTTCCGGCTCGACGATCTGCACCATCTCGACCTTGTCGAACTGGTGCTGACGGATCATGCCGCGGGTGTCGCGACCCGACGCGCCGGCTTCGGAACGGAAGCACGGGGTGTGAGCGACGAACTTCAGCGGCAGCTGCCTGGCGTCGAGAATTTCGCCGGAGACGATGTTGGTCAGCGACACTTCAGCAGTCGGGATCAGGTACAGATCGGCTTCGCCTTCGCGAGCGATCTTGAACAGGTCCTCTTCGAACTTCGGCAACTGACCAGTGCCTTGCAGCGCAGGGGCCTGAACCAGATAAGGCGTGTAGGCCTCTTCGTAGCCGTGTTCGTTGATATGCAGTGTGATCATGAACTGCGCCAGCGCGCGGTGCAGGCGGGCGATCGGGCCGCGCAGCAAGGCGAAACGGGCGCCGGACAGCTTGGCGGCGGTTTCGAAATCCAGCCAGCCGAACTTCTCACCCAAGGCGACGTGGTCCTTGACCTCGAAGTCGAAGGACGCAGGCGTGCCCCATTTGGAGACTTCGACGTTTTCTTCTTCGTCAGCGCCGACCGGCACGGATTCGTGAGGCAGGTTGGGCATGTTCAGCAAGATGACGTCGAGCTCGGACTGAATGCCGTCCAGCTCTTTCTTGCCGGTGCTCAGCTCTTCGGCCATGCGGTCGATGTCCGCCATCAGCGGTGCGATGTCTTCGCCGCGTTGCTTGGCCTGGCCAATGGACTTGGAACGGGCATTACGCTCGGCCTGAAGCTGCTCAGTGCGGGTCTGCACAGTCTTGCGCTGGTTTTCCAGCGCTTCGATGCGGGCCACGTCCAGTGTGAAGCCACGGGAAGCCAGGCGATCCGCTACGTCCTGAAGCTGGGTACGTAACAGTTTGGAATCGAGCATATCGTTCTCTCGTCTAATGAATTCGGGTCTATTAAATACGGGTCAGCGACAGACCAGCCCAGGTCGCCAGCAGCCCGCCGAACACGCTGATCGCCGCGTAGCCTAAGGCCAGTGGCGCCTGCCCGCTTTCCAGCAGGCGCAGCGTGTCCAGGGAAAAGGACGAAAACGTCGTCAGGCCTCCGACAAAACCAACGATCAGGCCGGCGCGGACTTCAATCGGCACCTCCGGACGCAACAGGAACCATCCGTACAGCAGGCCGATAATCAGGCAGCCCACCAAGTTGACGGCCAGCGTCGCCGTGTAGAAATGCCGGGGCCAATTGGCCGATACCCAGGTACCCGCCGCGAAACGCAATAATGTACCAGCGATGCCAGCAATCGACACCGCAAGAATTGTCTGAATCACTATTTTCTCCGCTGACGAGGGCTGGCGCGATCAAGGGCTGCCAGATGTTTGAGCTTTTCGCCGATTTTCAGCTCCAGGCCTCGGGGCACAGGCTGATAATACTGCCGGGGCTCGAGCTCGTCCGGGAAGTAGTCTTCACCTGCCGCGTAGGCGTCCGGCTCATCATGGGCATAGCGATATTCCTCGCCATAACCCAGTTGCTTCATCAGCTTTGTCGGGGCGTTGCGCAGGTGCAGCGGCACTTCGAGCGAGCCGTGCTCGGTGGCTTCGCGCATGGCCATCTTGAAGCCCATGTACACCGCGTTGCTCTTGGGGGCGCAGGCGAGATAAACGATGGCCTGTGCCACTGCCAGCTCGCCTTCGGGGCTGCCCAGGCGCTCCTGCACGTCCCAGGCGGACATGCACAGCGGCAGCGCGCGCGGGTCGGCGTTGCCGATGTCTTCGCTGGCCATGCGCACCACGCGCCGCGCCAGGTACAGCGGATCGCAACCGCCGTCGATCATCCGCGCAAACCAGTACAGCGCCGCATCGGGGTTCGAGCCGCGAATGGATTTGTGCAGCGCGGATATCTGGTCGTAGAACGCCTCACCGCCCTTGTCGAAGCGACGGCGACTGTCGCCCAGCAGACTCTGCAGAAGTTCGGGCTCGATCTCGCTGCCGTCTTCGGCCAGGTCAGAGGCGTTTTCCAGCAGGTTGAGCATCCGCCGGCCATCGCCATCGGCCGCGGCCAGCAGGGTCTTGAAGGCTTCATCGCCCAGGCTCAGATGCCGCTTGCCCAGTCCGCGCTCTTCGGTAAGGGCGCGATCGACCAACTGCCGCAGCGCCGCTTCATCAAGGCTTTTAAGCACATAGACACGGGCGCGGGAAAGCAAGGCGTTGTTGAGTTCGAACGACGGGTTTTCGGTGGTCGCGCCGATGAAGATCAGCGTGCCGTCTTCAACGTAGGGCAGAAACGCATCCTGCTGCGACTTGTTGAAACGGTGCACTTCGTCAACGAACAGGATGGTGCGACGGCCATATTGACCCGCCTGCTGCTTGGCCACTTCGACGGCCTGGCGAATTTCCTTGACCCCGGCGAGCACCGCCGAAACGGTTTCGAAGTGCGCGTCGGAGACCTTGGCCAGCAGCCGCGCCAGTGTGGTTTTACCCACCCCCGGCGGCCCCCAGAAGATCATCGAGTGCAGCACGCCCTGCTCCAGCGCCTCGCGCAGGGGCTTGCCATGGGCGAGCAAGTGCTGCTGACCGACGTACTCATCCAGGTTGGTGGCCCGCAGGCGGGCGGCCAGAGGCTGGGCTATCGGCTCACTGCTGAACAGGTCCATATACGACGGTGCAGCCTCTTATTCCTGAATGACGTCAGCGCCTTTCGGGATCTGGAACTGGAATTTGCTCGCCGGAACTGGCTCGTTGGCCTTGATGCCGGTGAACAGGATATTGGTGCGCTGGCCGACGCTGTCGATCAACTGCATGTCGTTGATCATGCCGTTGCGGAACGACAGACGCAGATTATCGAACAGGGTGTCCTTGGATTTCGGCTTGAGCACGAAGTCGATCACACCACCTGCTTCCTTGGCGCTGATGTCGAAACTTTCGCTGATCTTCGACACGTCACCGGACAGCAGCAAGGCGGGGGTCTGGGTCAGGCGCTGGTCGAGGGTCTTGATGGTGACCTGCTCCAGGTCCGGGTCCCACAGCGAGACTTTCTTGCCGTCTGAGACCATCAGTTGTTCCTGAGGCGCGTCGGTGTGCCAGTAAAACAAGCCTGGACGCTGCAACACCATGTCGCCTGCGGTTTCCTGCAACTGCGTGCCACCGCCGTCCAGCGTCAGCTGAGAAAAGCGGCCGCTCAGGGTTTTCGAGCTTTCCAGCAGTTGGGTCAGACGCGCCACGTCCTTGCTGTCGGCGTGTGCGGGGATTGCGGAAACAGCCAGTGCAGATAGCAACAACATGCGGATAAGACGCATGGGAGTCCTCATTCGATTCAGTTAAAGCCGGACGGCGCCTGTCAGGCGCCGTCCAGTCACGCTTGCTGCGGTGAAGTGTCAGTCACGCATGGGGGCTGGCGCAATCACTTCCCGCGAGCCGTTGGTGTTCATCGGGGTAACGACACCGGCCATTTCCATGGATTCGATCATCCTCGCTGCGCGGTTGTAGCCAATCTTGAGCTTGCGCTGCACCGCCGAGATCGACGCCCGACGGCTTTCCAGGACGAAATTGACCGCTTCGTCGTAGAGCGCATCGGTTTCGCTGTCTTCGCCGTCACCGCCACCACCGCCGCCTTCGAAGCCACTGCCGGCCTCCTCGACGCCATTGAGGATGTCGTCGTTGTATTGCGGCGTGCCGCGCAGTTTCCAGGCCTCGACCACGCGGTGAACCTCGTCATCGGAGACGAACGCGCCGTGAACCCGGATCGGCAGGCTGGTGCCCGGCGGCATGTAGAGCATGTCACCGTGGCCGAGCAATTGTTCGGCGCCGCCCTGGTCGATGATGGTCCGCGAGTCGATCTTGCTCGACACCTGGAACGCCATGCGGGTCGGGATGTTGGCCTTGATCAGACCGGTGATGACGTCCACCGAAGGGCGCTGGGTCGCGAGGATCAGGTGGATACCTGCCGCACGGGCCTTCTGCGCGATACGGGCGATCAGCTCTTCGACCTTCTTGCCGACGATCATCATCATGTCGGCAAATTCGTCCACCACCACGACGATGGTCGGCAGCTTGGTCAGAAGCGGGGCTTCGTCGTGAATGCTTTCGCGGTGGTACAGCGGGTCCGAGATCGGCGTACCGGCGTCTTCGGCTTCCTTGATCTTGTGGTTGAAGCCCGACAGGTTACGCACGCCCATCTTGGCCATCAGCTTGTAGCGGCGCTCCATCTCGGCCACCGACCAGCGCAGGGCGTTGGCGGCGTCCTTCATGTCGGTCACCACCGGGCACAGCAGGTGCGGGATGCCTTCGTAGATCGACAATTCGAGCATTTTCGGGTCGATCATGATGAGCTTGGCGTCTTCGGGGCCAGACTTGAACAGGATCGACAGGATCATCGCGTTCACGCCCACCGACTTACCGGAACCGGTGGTACCGGCCACCAGCAGGTGCGGCATCTTGGCAAGGTCGGTGATGATTGGCTTGCCGCCGATGTCGTGACCCAGGGCCAGAGTGACTGGCGACTTGAAGTTGTCGTATTCCGGGGTCGAGAGTACCTCGGAGAAGCGCACGATCTGGCGGTCTTCGTTGGGGATCTCGATACCGACGGTGGTCTTGCCGGGAATCACTTCGACCACCCGCACGCTGGTTACCGCCAGGGAACGGGCAAGGTCCTTGGCCAGGTTGGCGATGCGGCTGACCTTGACGCCTGCCGCCGGCTGGATTTCGTAACGGGTGATGACCGGGCCCGGATGGATCGAGTCCACCGTGACCTCGACGCCGAACTCCTTGAGCTTGATTTCCAGCAGGTGCCCCACTGCCGCCAGCGATTCTGGCGAATAGTTGAGTTGTTTCTTTTCGGCAGGGTCGAGGATCGAGATCGGCGGCAGCGTGCCTTCCACGGCGCTGTCGACGAACAGCGGTGCCTGTTTTTCCTTCAGCACGCGCTTGCTCGGCTCAGGCGCGCGGGCCGGCGCCGGGGCAATCACGGCGGGCACGTGTTTCTCGCGGGCGGTCATGTGCTCGGCCAGGGCCTGTTCGCGCTCGATGATGCGCTCCTTGGCCTTGACCTGCTCGCGACGGTCCGGCACCACCGGCGCCACGACTTCATCGACGCGCATGTCGACTTCACGCAGTTGGGCGACCATCTGCTTGCGCTCGTTGCGCTCGGTCCACCAGCGATTGATCGCGCCCTGGAACAACTCGAACAGGTCCAGGGTGATCTTGCCGGTGGTGTCCATGACCTTGAACCACGACAGGTCAGTGAACACCGTCAAGCCAAAGAGGAACAGCGCGATGAACAGCAAGGTGCTGCCCTGCACGTTCAGTGCACGCTTGGCCAGATCCCCCAGGACCTCGCCCAGCACGCCGCCTGCCGAGCCCGGCAGGCCCGAGGCCGAATGAAAATGAATGTGCGCAAGGGCCGCGCCCGCCAGGATCAGGAACACCAGCCCGATCATGCGCCATGAAAACAGCCAGCCGCTCCACTGCCACGGCTCATGGCGCTGGCGGAACACCTGCCAGGCCTTGACCCCGAGCAACAGCGGGAAGATGTAGGCGAAATAGCCCAACACCATGAACAGGATATCGGCACAGAACGCGCCTGCACGGCCTGCGGCGTTCTGCACCTGGGCGGAGCTGCTGGTGTGGCTCCAGCCCGGATCGCCCTGGTCGTAGGTCAACAGGGCCATGATCAGGTACAGGCACAAAAAGCCGAATGCGATCAGCGCACCTTCCTTGAGCCGGTAGTGCAAGTGCTGCCGCCAGAGCGGAACGGGGCTGGGTGCTGCGGTGGATTTCTTCAAAACGCTTCAATTCCTGCGCGTCAGCGCGAACATCTCGTGGTTGACTATGTGCCGCTGCATGACGAAATAGTACAGACCGATTCCTGCCCTTGGCGATGCAAACACAAATGTGAACGCGCGCACGGCAGGTGATTTGAAATGTGGTTAAACAATATCGGGCATTGTCCGGATTTGCACGCCACGCTAGTCTGGCGTGGACTTTGCAGATCTTCAAGCTTGGCCTATGACAGACGATTTGAGCATGCATTTTCTTTGCTGACAAAGGTTTATGACGGTTTTTTATTACAGCGCGCAAGTGTCCAATGGCCATGCTTCTCTTAATCGCGGCAAACCCGTCTGACACCCTTGCCATGCAAGGCCAGTCAATCGCCTGTGACCGCGTTTTCTGCCCGGAGTTGCACCGCAGGTTCACCCCTCCCCTCCCCTCTCGGATAGTCTGGACACCATGCTGACCTGGTTAAATCGCGACACGCTCGAGTTTCCCCCGCTGGAAAAAGCCCTGCGCGACCCGAACGGGCTGCTTGCAGGAGGCGGTGATCTGTCCCCCGATCGTCTGGTCAGCGCCTACCGTCACGGCTGCTTTCCCTTCTACATGCCGGGCCAGCCGATTCTCTGGTGGTCGCCCGATCCGCGCACCGTGCTGTTTCCCGAGGAGCTGCACATATCGCGCAGCCTGGCCAAGCTCATGCGCCAGCAGCGTTATCAGGTGACCTTCGATCAGGATTTCCCCGCTGTGATACGCGGCTGTGCCGGGCCGCGGGATGAAGTGCGCGACACCTGGATCAGCGGCTCCATGCAGGCGGCCTATATAGAGCTGCACGCCCTGGGCCACGCGCACAGCGTCGAGGTCTGGGATGACGGCAAGCTCGTGGGCGGACTGTACGGCCTCGCCTTGGGCCAGCTGTTTTTCGGCGAATCGATGTTCAGCAGGGCGGACAACGCCTCCAAGTTCGGCTTCGCCACGCTGGTCGAGCGCCTGAAAGCGTGGGGCTTTGTGATGATTGACTGTCAGATGCCGACCAACCACCTGCACAGTCTGGGCGCCCGGGAAATTTCCCGGAACACGTTCGCCGACTACTTGAGTAAATACCTCGATCAACACAATTCGGCCGACTGGTTACCTAGGCGAGTTTGATCGCGCTGGCATACACTCTTAGCTAAAGCTTTTCTCGAGGGTTGATCATGACCGAGCTGGCGCGGCTTAAGTTTTATGCCACTCAACCCCACTCCTGCAGCTACCTGCCCGAAGAACAAGCCACCACGCTGTTCCTCGATCCCAGCCAGCCGATGGATGTGCAGGTCTACGCCGACCTTTCAGACATGGGGTTTCGTCGCAGTGGCGACCATCTCTACCGTCCGCATTGCCAGAATTGCAGCGCCTGCGTGCCTGCTCGGATTCCGGTAGGACTTTTCACGCCCGATCGTCAGCAAAAGCGCATCTTCAAGAAAAACGCCGACATCGAAGTCATCAGCACCAAACCACACTTCAGCGAAGAATATTTCGACCTCTATCAGCGCTACATCGAGCAGCGCCATGCCGACGGCGACATGTTCCCGCCCAGTCGCGATCAGTTTTCGACCTTTCTGGTACGTGACCTGCCTTTTTCGCGCTTTTACGAGTTTCGCGCAGAGGGTCGCCTGCTCGCCGTTGCGGTCACCGACCTGTTGCCCAACGGCCTTTCGGCTGTCTATACCTTCTACGAGCCATCGGAAGAACGTCGCAGCCTGGGGCGCTACGCGATTCTCTGGCAGATTGCCGAGGCGGCGCGCATGCAACTGCATGCGGTGTACCTGGGGTACTGGATCAAGAACTGCAAAAAGATGAACTACAAGACGCAATATCGCCCCATAGAGCTGCTCACCAATCAAAGATGGGTCACTCTTTACTGAATCCCTTGGCTTGAAGCGCACTTTTCGGGCACAATGCAGCCCGCTTTTGCCTGGCTGCCGTTTGCACCGGGCCATTCATTGGATACCGAGGGCTTTACTGCATGTCGAAAGAAGACAGCTTCGAAATGGAAGGCACTGTCGTCGACACCCTGCCCAACACCATGTTCCGTGTGGAGTTGGAAAATGGGCACGTCGTTACCGCGCACATCTCCGGCAAGATGCGCAAGAACTACATTCGTATTCTGACCGGCGACAAGGTCCGCGTTGAACTGACGCCGTACGACCTGAGCAAAGGGCGCATCACCTACCGCGCTCGTTAACAGGTCTTAACAAAAACGCCCGGCTTATGACCGGGCGTCTTTGTTTGTGCGCGACTGACCGAACCGCCGCCTACCTGTGGGAGCGAGCTTGCTCGCGAATACGGAAGACCTGACAGGATGATGCGTCTGACCTGACGCTTTCGTGAGCAAGCTCACTCCCACAGTTTCCGAGTACATTCGGAAAGTTTGCGGACAGCAAAAAGGCGCCAATCGGCGCCTTTTTGCTGTGTTGCCTCGAAACGTCAGGCCATTTCCACCGTGGTTTCGTACTCGAACGTGATCTCGCCGTCCTTGAAGTCGATGTGCACCACACCGCCATGCTCGGACAACTCGCCGAAGAGGATTTCCTCGGCCAACGGACGCTTGATCTTGTCCTGGATCAGACGCGCCATCGGACGCGCACCCATCGCGGCGTCGTAACCACCTTCAGCAAGATAACTGCGTGCAGCGTCAGTTACCTCAAGCAGCACACGCTTGTCTTCCAGTTGCGCCTGAAGCTCGGTAAGGAACTTGTCCACCACGCTCTTGATGACCTCATGACTGAGGCGACCAAACTGGATGATAGTGTCCAGGCGGTTACGGAATTCCGGCGTGAAGCTCTTCTTGATGACTTCCATCGCATCAGACGAGTGGTCCTGATGGGTGAAGCCGATCGAAGCACGCGCCGCAGTTTCTGCACCGGCGTTGGTGGTCATGATCACGATCACGTTGCGGAAGTCCGCCTTGCGCCCGTTGTTGTCGGTCAAGGTCCCGTGGTCCATGACCTGCAACAGCAGGTTGAAGACTTCCGGGTGGGCCTTTTCGATCTCATCGAGCAACAGCACGCAGTGCGGCTGCTTGGTGATGGCTTCGGTCAACAGACCGCCCTGATCGAAACCGACATAGCCTGGAGGCGCACCGATCAGACGCGAAACGGTGTGACGCTCCATGTACTCGGACATGTCGAAACGCACCAGCTCGATACCCAGCGCCTTGGCCAACTGACGCGCCGCCTCGGTCTTGCCGACACCGGTCGGACCTGCGAACAGGAACGAACCGACAGGCTTGTCAGGGGATTTCAGGCCGGCGCGAGACAGCTTGATCGCGGTGGACAACGAATCGATAGCCGCATCCTGACCAAACACAGTCAGCTTGAGATCACGCTCGAGGTTACGCAGCAGTTCCTTGTCGGAGCTGTTGACGTGCTTTGGCGGAATTCGCGCGATTTTCGCGACGATGTCTTCAACCTGAGGCACTTCGATGCGCTTGACCCGCGACTCCACCGGTTGCAGACGCTGGTAGGCGCCCGCCTCGTCGATGACGTCGATAGCCTTGTCGGGCATGTGACGATCATTGATGTAGCGCGAGGCCAGCTCGGCCGCTGCACGCAGGGCTTCATCGCTGTATTCGATATTGTGGTGCTGCTCGAAACGACCTTTCAGGCCACGCAGGATGCCGATGGTGTCTTCAACAGACGGCTCGGACACGTCGACTTTCTGGAAGCGACGGGCCAGCGCACGGTCTTTTTCGAAGATGCCGCGAAATTCCTGGAACGTGGTCGAGCCGATGCAACGGATATCACCCGAGGACAACAGCGGTTTGAGCAGGTTGGACGCATCCATCACCCCGCCCGACGCAGCACCGGCACCAATGATGGTGTGGATTTCGTCGATGAACAGAATGGCGTGTGGACGTTTCTTCAGCTCACCCAGCAGCGCCTTGAAGCGCTTCTCGAAGTCGCCACGGTACTTGGTACCGGCCAGCAGCGCGCCGAGATCCAACGAGTAGACTACGCTGTTGGCCAGCAGGTCTGGGACCTGGCTGTCGACGATGCGCTTGGCCAGCCCCTCGGCGATGGCGGTTTTACCGACACCGGCCTCACCGACCAGCAACGGGTTGTTCTTGCGACGGCGAGCGAGAATCTGAGCGACACGCTCGACTTCCAGCTCACGGCCGACCAGAGGGTCGATACGACCCTGACGGGCCAGTTCATTCAGGTTGCTGGCATAGGCATCCAGAGGATTGCCTGAAGAAGAAGACTCGCCGCCCTCATCATCCTGCATATCTTGCTCACCTTCAGAGTGTTCGCCATGCCCCGGAACCTTGGAGATGCCGTGGGCGATATAGTTGACGACATCGATGCGGGCAACGCTCTGCTGTTTCAGCAGAAACACTGCCTGACTTTCCTGCTCACTGAAAATCGCCACCAGCACATTGGCACCAGTGACTTCACGCTTACCGGAACTCTGCACATGGAACACGGCACGCTGCAGCACACGCTGGAAGCCCAGGGTTGGCTGGGTTTCGCGATCTTCGTCATGGACAGGGATCAGTGGCGTGGTGGAGTCGATGAACTCCTGAAGGTCGTGTTTGAGTTTGTCGAGGTTTGCGCCGCAGGCACGCAGAACAGTGGCGGCAGCCTCATTGTCCAATAGGGCCAGCAGCAGGTGCTCCACGGTCATGAATTCATGACGTTTGGAGCGAGCCTCCTTGAAAGCCAAATTGAGGGTGACTTCGAGCTCACGGTTTAACATAGCTTCACCTCTTACCCAAGTGTCCGGCGTTAACCGTCCTTCTCGATCTCACAGAGTAGCGGATGCTGGCTTTCCCTGGCGTATTGGTTGACCTGCATGGCCTTGGTCTCGGCGATGTCGCGGGTAAACAATCCGCACACTGCCCGTCCCTCTGTATGGACGGCCAGCATGACCTTGGTCGCCAGCTCACGATTCAGGTTGAAAAACACCTCCAATACTTCGACAACGAAATCCATCGGGGTGTAGTCATCGTTGAACAAAACCACCTTGTACATCGGTGGAACCTGCAGGGTCGGCTTGGCCTCCTGTACCGCGACACCTTCCGCGCCATCCTCGTGGGAGTGCGGATCATCCTGATTGAATGTTAGTCGAATCTTGCTGATTGCATGCATGGTAAAGAAGGATCGCTGGGGACGAAATTAAATAGATTGGTCTCGATCATGCTTGCTATCGATTGGACCGCCACATGACCTTGACTAACGGCTAAACGGTGTTACAAACAATAGAACCCACATTGGGTAAAAAGGGTCCGCGCAGTCAACCAAAATTTTTTAGGTCCGGCGGATGAGAGGTGATGATACTCCCATCGGAGTCCTTTGCAGAGGGATGTGACTATGCTAAGCGGTAAGGTCAAGTGGTTTAACAACGCCAAGGGGTATGGCTTCATCGTTGAAGACGAGAAAACCGAGGACCTGTTTGCGCACTACTCGGCGATCAAAATGGACGGGTACAAGACCCTGAAGGCAGGTCAGCCGGTTCAATTCGACATCATCCAGGGCCCCAAAGGGTTGCACGCAGTCAATATCAGCGCGCACCCTGCAGCCAATAAAGAGCACGTTCATCTACAAAACACGCAACACGATCACAGCAAAGATCACGCCTGAGCCGGACCGTTCATGCGCGAGACCTGAAAAAGCCGGTCATCCCACCCAGGATTGACCGGTTTTTTTTCGCACCCGGCTGGCGACAAAGACACTAAATTGGCCCGGCAGCCGCACGCCTCGCCCTACCGGCTCCTCCTTTAGTCGAAAATCGATCACTGGCCCCACGAAAGGTTCTGGCCCTTTCCAACCTGCGACAGCTTGCCGCAGGGCGCGTAGTTCGGGGCTTTCAGCTTTTCCAGGGTTTTATCCCTGCCAATTTGTAGCGCAATGTGGCGTGCGATCAACGCACAGCCTTCACACTACTATCGTAGTAATGGCCGGGACCGGTGATATACTTCGCGCCGGTGACCACTGGGTCATTGGGGGCCAAGCCATCTGAAACGAGACTTTCAGCCCTCGACAGGCTGGACTCTTACCAGGGTTCAACCGCTTGACGCTCGACTGATGCACCCCATATCACGCGACGAAATTCTCGACTTTCGGCTCATTGATATCTGGGCGAAAGTGCCTACCCTGCGCATCTCGAAATTTTGTGTACGCTCAGCAAAGAAGAGAGTATTCCCAAAAATGTCCAACCGCTCGAAGATCATCTACACCTTCACCGACGAAGCTCCTGCCCTCGCCACCTACTCACTCCTGCCGATCATCGAAGCATTCACCTCCTCGGCCGACATCAGCGTCGAAACCCGCGACATTTCTCTGGCAGCCCGCATTTTGGCGAGCTTCCCGGAGCAACTGGGCGCCAAGAAGGCTTCCGATGACCTGGCCGAGCTGGGCGAGTTGGCGACCACGCCGGAAGCCAACATCATCAAGCTGCCGAACATCAGCGCCTCGGTTCCACAACTGAAGGCCGCGATCAAGGAGCTGCAAGCCAAGGGCTACAACGTCCCGAACTACCCGGACGAAGTCATCACCGAAGCCGACAAGGCAGCCCAGGCGGGCTATGACAAGGTAAAAGGCAGTGCCGTGAACCCGGTTCTGCGTGAAGGTAACTCCGATCGCCGTGCGCCGCTCTCGGTCAAGAACTATGCGCGCAAGCACCCACACAAGATGGGCGCCTGGGCAGCAGACTCCAAGTCCCACGTTGCCCACATGGACAGCGGTGACTTCTACGGCAGCGAAAAATCCTCGCTGATCGAAAACACCGGCTCCGTGAAGATCGAACTGATCGGCAAGGACGGCAGCACCACCGTTCTCAAGGAAAAGACCCCGGTCCTGGCCGCTGAAGTCATCGACTGCGCCGTCATGAGCAAGAAAGCCCTGCGCGCTTTCGTGGCCAAAGAGATCGAAGACGCCAAGAAACTGGGCGTGCTGTTCTCCGTTCACTTGAAAGCCACCATGATGAAGGTTTCCGACCCGATCATGTTTGGTGAGTTCGTTGCCGAGTACTACCAGGACGCGCTGAAAAAGCACGCTGATGTCCTGAAGGAAATCGGCTTCAACCTGCACAACGGCATCGGCGACCTGTACGCCCGCATCAAGGATCTGCCAGCTGACCAGCAGGCGCAGATCGAAGCGGACGTCAAAGCCGTGTACGCGACCCGCCCTCCTCTGGCGATGGTCAACTCCGACAAGGGCATCACCAACCTGCACGTACCGAGCGACGTCATCGTCGACGCCTCGATGCCTGCGATGATTCGTGATTCCGGCAAGATGTGGAACAACGATGGCGTCCTGCAGGACACCAAGGCCGTGATCCCGGATCGCTGCTACGCCACCATCTACCAGGCCGTCATCGAAGACTGCAAGCAACACGGCGCCTTCGATCCGACCACCATGGGCAGCGTGCCGAACGTTGGCCTGATGGCGCAGAAAGCCGAAGAGTACGGCTCGCACAACAAGACCTTCCAGATCGAAACCGACGGCGTGGTCCGCGTGACCGACGACAAAGGTCAGGTCCTGATGGAACAGAACGTTGAAGCTGGCGACATCTTCCGCATGTGCCAGACCAAAGACGCGCCGATCCAGGACTGGGTCAAACTGGCCGTCAACCGCTCGCGCCTGAGCAACACCCCGGCCATCTTCTGGCTGGACCCACAGCGGGCCCACGACGCGGTGATGATCAAGAAGGTCGAGAAGTACCTGAAGGATCACGACACCACCGGCCTGGATATCACCATCAAGTCGCCAGTTGATGCGATGAAGGTTTCCCTGGAGCGCATCCGCGCTGGCAAGGACACCATCTCGGTCACCGGTAACGTACTGCGTGACTACCTGACCGACCTGTTCCCGATCATGGAACTGGGCACAAGCGCCAAGATGCTGTCGATCGTTCCGCTGATGAATGGCGGCGGCCTGTTCGAAACCGGCGCTGGCGGTTCGGCGCCGAAGCACGTTCAGCAGCTCAACGAAGAGAACTTCCTGCGTTGGGACTCGCTGGGCGAATTCCTGGCACTGGCTGCTTCCCTGGAGCATCTGGGCAACGTCTACAACAACCCTAAAGCACTGGTACTTGCCACTGCCCTGGACAAGGCCACCGGCCAGTTCCTGGACAACAACAAGTCGCCATCGCGCAAGGTTGGCGGTATCGACAACCGTGGCAGCCACTTCTACCTGGCGACCTACTGGGCCCAGGCCCTGGCCGCCCAGACTGACGATGCAGCACTGGCAGCCAAGTTCGCCCCACTGGCCAAGGCCCTGACCGACAACGAAGCGACCATCGTCGCCGAGCTGAACGGCGTACAGGGCAAGCCTCTGGACATCGGCGGTTACTACTTCGCCACGCCAGAACTGGCCAGCAAAGCCATGCGTCCTAGCAAGACCCTGAACGACGCGATCGCGTCGCTCAAGTAAGCTAGCCCGCTGTACACAAAGCCCCGGCCATTGCCGGGGCTTTGTTGTCTAAGGGACTGCAACAGCAAGACAGTTGATGGGAGCGATTTATTGCCCTGTCACAACACCTATTACGCCAGCGCTCAGCCGCTCTGGAGAGATAGCCCCCCCACCCCAGGAAGACGATACTGCGATCTGGCCTGACCATAAGATTCATCAATCGCACCCCGGGTGGCAGTTCAGTCAAAAAACGCAAGCCAGCACTATCGGCGAAGCTACTGTCCAACTGACCATTGTGAAGGTAGCGCCCAATGACTCCGCCATTGCCACTGCCCAGCGCGATCACTGCATCTGCATCCACCGCAAGGCCACGCCATTCCCGAAAACACCTTCGACCAACACTGGATTCCCTCCGTTGAAACCAGGATTGACGCCACCGCGATCATCGCAGCTCAATAGCAATGGCACGAACAAGTACCCTGGGGCCGACGGATCTTTGTAGCGAGCATGGCCTGCGGTAACGAAATTTCCGGATCGAAGCAGCACCAGGGAATGAAGCTCACCGAACTCGGCCCCCTCCACTACGAAGTCCGTGAAACCATTCGAACCGAAGGAAGCGTCCACAACGCCTCTGTGATCGAGTCGTGCGAATTATTTCCCAATCAAGGCAGTTACCACACTTCCACCTGTATCCCCGCCCCAAATAACGATGCTGCGATCCGACCGCACAATCATATGTCTGCCAAACGCATAAGGTGAAACCTCGGTGAGCACCCGCCAGCCAGCACCATCGGCAAAGCTGGTATCCAATTGCCCATCATGAAGAAAACGGGCGACCAGTATCCCCGCCTGCTCCACGCGTCCAATCGCGATCACTGCATCCGCCTCCACCGCCAGGCTACGCCAGTGTCCATCTTCATCGCCAATGAATACCGGCCTCCCCCCATTGAAATCAGGGTTCACATTGCCGTCCAGGTCATGGCTCAATAAGATGGCTGCGTCAGATCCTGTCAGCCGAACAAATCCCGCAGTGACAAGACAATCCGTTGCAAGCGGAGCGATGCAAACGGTATAGGTCTTGTAGGACTCCCACCCAAAGTCCTGAAAGCCATTTTCACCGTAGGAAGTATCTAGCGCACCGTTGAAATCGAGCCGCGCAGAGGTCGCAACAGTAAGGTCTTCCGGGTACGCTCCCGAAATGCCGCTCAGATATATACCATCGGCCCCCATGAAGATGTCGTAGGCCAGAAAGCCAGGCTCGCGCCCGATCTTTTGGACACCATTGACGCCAAAGTTCCAATCGATAGCACCGCTAAAATCAATCACGATCAGCAGCGTTAGTGGTACGCCAAGCGCTGTGCCCACGATGTAAAACCGCCGATCGTGAATACCCCAACTCATCGGACTCCCGGAATGGGCTTCCCGGGCTTCGCCATTTGAGTCCGTCGTATCGACGAGCGTAGGCAGAGCAAAGGAAAGCACGCTATTGCCCTCGAGCCCCGCAAATATGCAAATGCCTTCGGTGCCGAACGTCAGATCCAGCGATCCGTCAATCCGGAAACAGGCAACCGCCGGGTAAACACTCTGCGGCCCATTGTCTTTTCGATAGATGTAACGTCCTAGCAAAAAAAGGCGATCAGCGTCCGCAACAAGGCCTTGCTCGTAGTGCAGCGCATCCGTAAAGTTGCTCACCAAAACCCCGGGCTCCTGGGTATCGAAAAAGCTGCCCTCAAGCTTGCCATCAGAGCCGAAGCCGGGGCTCCACCTGCCCTGAGCGTCCAATGCGCCGATGTAGAAATCCGCAGGACCGCCGAAATAGGGAGCCTTATTCCCCGCTATATAAATCAGACCGTCCCTCCCTGCAGCCATACCACGCTGGTCTTGCCAAAAACCTGGAAGATCCAGATACAGCGGATTCCCGCCATTGAATGACGGGTCAAGTTGGCCAGCCTTGGTTTGATGCGCGTTCATGATGGATCCCTCATCAATGAGTGGACCCTGAGTTAACTCCGCTACTTCTGTTTCGTATACTGTCAGAAATCCTAGTGGCGACACGGCATCACTGATGCTTTAGCGCACGAGAAATCAAGATCATCGGAGTCTCACATGCGCTCATGGATCCCGCACATCACCGTCGCCACTGTCGTCGAAGAAAACGGCCGCTTCCTGCTGGTGGAAGAACTCAAGGGCAACCGCGCCGTGCTCAACCAGCCCGCTGGCCACCTGGAACCAGATGAGAGCCTGATTGAAGCCGCCATTCGCGAGACCCTGGAAGAAACCGGTTACGACGTAGAGCTGACCGGTGTGATTGGTATTTACCTATACACAGCACCCAGCAATGGCGTGACGTACCAGCGCGTGTGCTTTGCTGGCAAGCCGGTGCATCACGACCCGGAGCGAACACTTGACCAAGGCATCATCGGCGCCCATTGGCTGACCCGTGATGAAGTCATCGGGCAGAAGGCACGCTGGCGCAGCGAGCTGTTGATCAAATGCATCGATGACTATATGGAGCAGCCGCTGCATCCACTGTCACTGATTCGCGACCAGTAGCCATGCGCCATCTGTCAATGTTGACAGTTGTCACCACGTGTCATCGGCTTAGACTGCGACAGAGCCGTCCGGGTTGGCCGGCTCTTGAATAACCGAGGACACAGACATGAAGACGACCATTCCACAATGGCTTGTAGAAAAAGGACAGACCCTCGCACTGCACACCGAGGATTTCTCATCCTTGCCGCTTGATGATGATTTCCGGCAGATTGTTGTGGGTCAAGTAGAATTGGCTTCCGGCAATGCTTCAGTAGCCGTCCGGGATCGCGCGCCTTCCGAAATCATGGGCCCGCGCTATATCGAGGTTGGAGGCTCGGTCAATTTCACGATCACATTCAAATCGCCTATCTACTTCCTGAGTATGGGTATCGCAGGAGATTGGCAGGATATCGAATACCGCTATGACGGCAACAGCGGCGTTTTTTCGCAATTCTATTCCGCCTACGACGGCGACGATCCGAAGCGGATTGATACCTGGTTCTCGCAGCCAGTAAAATCGCTGTACGTCCATGTGATGTCTGAGTCGTCGGTGTGCCGTTTTGGTTCTCTCACCTTCCAGTCAGTCTGAGCATCTTCCTGTAGTCGCGGCCCCAGGCTGCGGCTACAGAACCGAGCGAACAGCAGCGCTTGGTGATAGAATCCCTCGCTTTTACCAGACACACTCTCAATTCCTATGCGTGATTCAGCTGCTGCCCCTGAAACCCAGCGCGTCATTGTCGGCATGTCCGGCGGCGTGGATTCTTCGGTCTCCGCCCTTCTGCTCATGGAGCAGGGGTATCAGGTGGAAGGCCTGTTCATGAAGAACTGGGAAGAAGACGACGGAACGGAATACTGCACCGCCATGGACGACCTCGCGGACGCCCAGGCCGTGTGCGACAGAATCGGTATCAAGCTGCACACGGTGAACTTCGCCGCCGAGTACTGGGATAACGTCTTCGAGCACTTCCTGGAAGAGTACAAGGCCGGTCGCACGCCGAACCCGGACATCCTGTGCAACCGCGAAATCAAGTTCAAGGCCTTCCTGGATTACGCCTTCATGCTGGGCGCAGACCTGATCGCCACCGGCCACTATGTGCGCCGCCGCGACATCGATGGCCGCACCGAGCTGCTCAAGGGCCTGGACCCGAACAAGGACCAGAGCTACTTCCTGCACGCCGTAGCGGGCGAACAGATCGCCAAGACCCTGTTCCCGGTGGGCGAGCTGGAAAAACCGCAGGTGCGCGAGATTGCCGAGAAATACCAGCTGGCGACCGCCAAGAAGAAGGATTCCACCGGTATCTGCTTCATCGGCGAGCGCCGCTTCACCGATTTCCTCAAGCAGTACCTGCCTGCCCAGCCCGGCGAAATCAAGACCACTGAAGGCGAAAGCATCGGCCGTCACGCGGGCCTCATGTACCACACCATTGGCCAGCGTCAGGGCCTGGGAATCGGCGGCCTGAAAGATGCCGGCGACGAGCCGTGGTACGTGCTGGAAAAGGATCTTGCAAACAACGAGCTGATTGTCGGCCAGGGCAACGAGCACCCATGGCTGTTTTCCCGCGCCCTGCTGGCCTCGGAAATCTGGTGGGTCAACCCGGTGGACCTGAGCACCCCGCGCAAGCTGACCGCCAAGGTTCGCTATCGCCAAGGTGACCAGGCGTGCACCCTGGAGCGCACCGCGACCGGCTACCGCGCCATCTTCGACGAGCCGCAACGCGCCGTGACGCCTGGCCAGTCCGTAGTGTTCTACGACGGTGAAATCTGCCTGGGTGGCGGCGTCATCGAAACCGCCGAACCCTGGCACAGCAAGGACGCTCGTTGATGAGCCCGACCCAAGAGCAACTGACCGCCCTGGGCGGTGTGTTTCAGGCCGCCGTGCTGGTGGATCGCATCGCCAAGACCGGCCAGGCCGGCGAGGCTGCGGTGGGTTGCCTGATCGGCAGCCTGCTGAACATGGACCCCAAGGACACGCTGGACGTGTTCGGCGGCGACGACCTGAACCTGCGCGAAGGCTATCGCGCCTTGGCCAGTGCCCTGGAGCGCGACCCCAGCACCCTGCAACGCGAGCCACTGCGCTACGCGCTGGCGATGCTGGGCCTTGAGCGTCAACTGTCCAAGCGCGATGACATGCTCGAAACCATCGGCAAGCGCCTGCCGCAGATCAAATCCCAGGTCGAGCACTTCGGCATCGTCCACGAGAACGTGATCGCCGCCAGCGGCGCGCTGTATCAGGACACCCTGAGCACCCTGCGCCAACGCATCCAGGTGCACGGCGACATGCGCAATCTGCAGCAACCGAACAATGCCTCGAAAATCCGCGCCCTGCTGCTGGCCGGGATTCGCTGCGCACGACTTTGGCGACAAGTGGGCGGTCACCGCTGGCAATTGGTCATCAGCCGTCGCAAGTTATTGAAAGAACTGTATCCGTTGCTCCACGGCTGACCGTAGAGCACCACGCAACCGCGCATTTATCCCTCGCGGGGCGAACCATGGCGATCAGTCAGCCTCGGCTGATGCGGATTTTCATGTATGATATGCGCCCCTTGTTAAAGCCCGACTGTCCGAGAGCACCCCATGCAGCTTTCTTCGCTCACTGCGGTTTCCCCTGTAGACGGCCGCTACGCCGGCAAAACCCAGGCCCTGCGCCCTATTTTCAGCGAATACGGCCTGATCCGTTTCCGCGCTCTGGTCGAAGTTCGCTGGCTCCAGCGCCTGTCGGCCCACCCGCAAATCCCTGAAGTCCCGGCATTTTCCGCCGAAGCCAACGCTATCCTGAACGCGCTGGCCGATGATTTCGCCCTGGAACACGCCGAGCGTGTGAAGGAAATCGAGCGCACCACCAACCACGACGTCAAGGCGATCGAATACCTGCTCAAGGAGCAGGCGGCCAAGCTGCCGGAACTGGCCAAGGTCAGCGAATTCATCCACTTTGCCTGCACCAGCGAGGACATCAACAACCTGTCCCA